>ULKS01007241.1_pt1 | contig 16240 bp, 18 predicted proteins | sample 1951211 | NCBI WGS metagenome assembly ULKS01 (sample SAMEA4835506, study PRJEB28245) | human gut metagenome | biome: gut microbiome; material: fecal sample | place: Denmark | collected 2008 | reverse complement strand
AGAGTTGGTCAACACTAACGGTAGCGTTTTTTTTTATTCTATGCTTAAAGTGTAAAGTCTTTAAAATAAGCTCGTTACAAATTTGAATTACACATAGGTTTGCGGGCGGAATAGGGTGTATGAAAAAGGCATACCGTAACCTGCCGGGAAGCGTTGACGGTATGCCTTTTGTGCTGCGTAAAATGCACTGAAATAATGTGTTATGCTTGTTTGTTGTCTGTTGCGGCGTGCGGGTAATCAATGGTGTAATGCAGTCCGCGGCTTTCTTTGCGTTCCATTGCCTGACGGGTTATCAGGTAACCCACGTTAATCATGTTACGCAGTTCGCAAATCTCGCGCGAGGCTTTTACGCGCTTGAAGAGGCGTTCGGTTTCTTCGTAAAGAATGTCTAAACGGTTCCATGCACGCACCAAGCGCAGGTTACTCCGCACGATGCCCACGTAGGCTTCCATGATTTGGTTCACCTCTTTCATGCTTTGCGTAATCAGGATGCGTTCTTCGGTGCTGATGGTTCCTTCGTCGTTCCATTCAGGGATGTCTTCATTGAAGTCATAGCGGTCGAGTACGCTCATGGCATGTTTGGCGGCAGCGTCGGCATAAACCACAGCTTCGATGAGCGAGTTGGATGCGAGACGGTTTCCGCCGTGAAGCCCGGTGCATGAACATTCTCCGATGGCATACAGCCGCTTGATGCTCGACTGACCATCCAAGTCTACCTTGATGCCTCCGCACAAGTAATGGGCAGCGGGAGCCACGGGGATATAATCTTTCGTGATGTCGATGCCGAGGCTGAGGCATTTTTTATAGATATTCGGGAAGTGCTTTTTGGTTTCTTCGGGGTCTTTATGCGTTACGTCAAGATATACATGGTCTTCGCCCCGTTGCTTCATCTCGCTGTCGATGGCACGTGCCACGATGTCGCGCGGAGCAAGAGACAGGCGCGGGTCATATTTCTGCATGAACTCTTCGCCTGCCAAGTTCTTCAACACGGCTCCGTAACCGCGCATGGCTTCGGTAATCAGGAAGCTCGGACGGTCGCCCGGATGGTAAAGCGCAGTGGGATGGAACTGAATGAACTCCATGTCTTTCACCAAACCCTTTGCGCGGTACACCATCGCAATGCCGTCGCCCGTGGCTACCAGCGGGTTGGTGGTGTGGCGGTACACGGCTTCACATCCGCCCGTAGCCATCACCGTTACCTTCGACAGGAAGGTATCTACCTCGCCCGTCTCTTCGTTTAACACGTATGCGCCGTAACATTTTATTCCCGGCGTATGACGGGTTACGATGATGCCCAAATGATGTTGAGTGATTATTTCCACCGCATAGAAATGGCTGAATACGGTGATGTTAGGGTGCTGGCGTACAGCCTCTATCAGGCTGGTTTGAATCTCCGCCCCCGTATTGTCTTTGTGGTGCAGGATGCGGAATTCAGAGTGTCCGCCTTCTTTGTGGAGGTCAAACTCACCGTTTTCCGTCTTGTCGAAATTCACGCCCCATTTTATCAGCTCCTCGATTTGTGCCGGAGCGTTGCGAACCACTTTTTCCACGGCAGCCGGGTCGCTGATCCAGTCGCCCGCTACCATCGTGTCGTGGATATGCTTATCAAAATTATCTACCTTCAGATTGGTCACCGATGCGATACCTCCTTGCGCGTAGTAAGTATTAGCCTCTTCCAGCCCCGCTTTACAGATAAGGGCGACAGAGCCTTTATGTGCCACTTTCAGGGCAAAACTCATTCCGGCTATCCCTGAACCGATAACGAGAAAATCAAATTTCCTAATCATGTGTAAGTATTGTTTAAGATGTTACAAAACTACAAAAAAAGTAAGTTAGACGTAACGCCGGGTATCTTTTTTTCATGGATGCGTTTGTTTTCGGAGAGAAATTATTATCTTCACGAGGATTTTAACGGATTAGAGTGATTAATAAAGATGAGAACGTTTCATACAAAGGTAGGATGGTGGTATTGGGGGATAATCGCCCTTTTCTCTTGCTTCCTGTTTGTTTGCTTTTGGTTTCATGAACTGCTGCTGACGCTGCTTTTTGCCGTTATTGTAATTTTCCTGATCGAAGCGTTGATTCATACGCAGTATGTGGTTACGGCAGACGGAAAGCTGGTGATAGAAGTCGGACGGTTTATGAAGGGGGCATCGATCGATGTGGCTCAGATTGTCAGCATCGAAAAAAGCAAATTCCCCGAATCGGCACCGGCGTTGTCGCTCGACCGGCTTAAAATTACTTATCGGAAGCGGTCTTTTAAAGATTATATATTAATTTCGCCTCAAAACCAAGAGGCATTTGTACAAGCACTACTGAAACAAAACGCCTCGATAAAGGTAAATATATAACTTAACATCAATATTATGACACGAAAATTTAAGATTCGGCGTACCCCCTTTAAAGTTTGGTTAGGGGTGATTATACTTATTATAGCGATTGTTCTTTTGGCGGTGCAGACAGAGAATTACTGGAATCTGCTGCCGCTCATCCTTCCTGTTCTGTTGCTTGCCGATGAGCTGATGACGTGTATACTGGTTCAAGAAAACGGCGATATCTGGCTGAAGCGCGGTTTCAGCGGAAGCATCAAGGCATACGGCGTAACGCGCATCGTCCGCCAAAAGGGTTCATGGCTGAAAGGAAGGGTAACCATCTATTATACGAAAGGGTTTATTAACTTTGACCCGAAAGACGTAGACGAGTTTATCCGCTGTGCAAGAGAGCGGAATCCCCATGCAGATTATAAAAAAGAAGAATAAGCAGCATTTTGTTTAACCGTAAATAATAATAAGATGAAATATCAACTGGCAGTGATTGGTGGAGGACCGGCAGGATATACGGCGGCAGAAGCAGCCGGAAAAGCCGAACTGAGCGTGGTTTTGTTTGAAAAGAAAAGTGTGGGCGGCGTATGTCTGAATGAAGGTTGCATCCCAACCAAGACGTTGCTTTACTCGGCAAAAGTTTACGACACGGCGCGCCATGCCGGAAAATATGCGGTATCGGTTTCCGAGCCTGCGTTTGATTTGGGCAAGATAATCAGCAGAAAGACAAAAGTCGTGCGTAAGTTAGTGTTGGGAGTAAAGGCAAAACTGACTGCCCAACACGTAGAAATCGTTTCCGGAGAAGCGCAAATTATCGACCCGCATACGGTTCGTTGCGGGGAAGAAACATACGAGTGTGAAAAGATGATTCTCTGTACGGGAAGCGAAACGGCGATTCCCCCCATTCCGGGACTTGGAGAAATAGATTATTGGACGCATCGCGAGGCGCTCGACAATAAGGAGCTGCCCGTTTCGCTTGCCGTTGTGGGCGGCGGAGTGATAGGCATGGAGTTCGCTTCTTTCTTCAGCAGCTTGGGCGTGGCAGTAACTGTAATTGAGATGACAGGCGAAATATTGGGCGGCATTGATGGCGAACTGGCTGCTCTGTTACGTGCCGAATACAGCAAGCGAGGCGTAAAATTCTTGTTGAATACCTGCGTAACGGGATTTGAAAAGACCGATACCGGTGCACGTGTATTATATAAGAATGCAGACGGCGAGGGCAACGTGGAAGTACAGAAGGTATTGGTAAGTGCCGGCCGACGCCCTGTGATGAAAGGCTTCGGGCTGGAGAATCTCGGCTTGCAACTCACAGCGCGCGGTTTGGTACAGGTTGACGAGCATCTGCAAACCTCGGTAGCGGGCGTGTATGCTTGCGGCGACTTAAACGGCGTGTCGTTATTGGCTCATACGGCTGTGCGCGAGGCGGAAGTGGCGGTTCATCATATTTTAGGAAAAGCAGATGCCATGAGCTACCGTGCAATTCCCGGCGTGGTATACACCAACCCCGAAGTGGCTTCGGTGGGACGGACAGAAGAGATGCTGCAGAAAGAAGGAATCCCGTATCGTGCCGTAAAGTTGCCGATGGCTTATTCCGGACGCTTCGTTGCCGAAAACGAAGGAGTAAACGGCGTGTGCAAAGTATTGGTGGGCGAAGACGAGACGATTTTAGGTGCGCATCTGTTAGGAAACCCGGCTTCAGAGCTAATCGTTCTGGCGGGTATGATGATAGAAGACGGACGTAAACTTTCCGACTGGAAGCGGTACGTATTTCCGCATCCCACGGTGGGAGAGATTTTCAAGGAGTTGTAAATGAAAGGTATAAAATTGTTATTGGCATTTTTATTATGCTGGGTAGGAGGCAGAACCGATGCGCAGACCATCGCTGAAAAGCTGGACGCATTGGTTATCTCCTCTTCCGTTTTAAATACTTCCGAAGTAGGAATAGCGGTATACGACCTTACGGACGATGTTCCCGTGTACCGCTATCAGGCAAATAAGTTATATCGCCCTGCTTCCATCGAGAAAGTCATTACTTCGGTCACGGCATTGTCGGAGCTTGGGAAAGATTACGATTATGCTACCCGGCTGGTTTATACAGGCAGTATTGAGGCGGGGCGGTTAAAGGGCGATTTGTATGTGATAGGAGGATTCGACCCTGAGTTTATGGAAGAAGACCTGTTGGCGTTGGTCGATTCGGTTTACCGTGCAGGGATTCGCCGGATAGACGGACGTTTGATAGGCGATGTATCAATGAAAGACTCTGTTTATTGGGGTGAAGGCTGGTCGTGGGACGATACGCCGGAAGCCTTTCAACCCTATCTTTCTCCGCTGATGCTGAACAGAGGCTGTGTCGATGTAACGATAGAGCCGGGTAATCCGGGGCAGGCGGGACGGATAGAAATAGCTCCGGAGTCGGATTGCTATGAGGTAGACAACCGCTCTCTTACCAGAGTGCCTTCGGCGGGAGGCTTGCAGATTACCCGAAACTGGCTGGCAAATGAAAACCGCATCCTTGTTTCAGGCAATGTCTCTTCTCGTCAGGCTGCCACGCTGAACGTTTATAATCCGCAACGCTTTTTTGTGCAGACGTTGGGATATCGGCTTCGGCAGAAAGGCATAGCGGTCAGTGCCGACAGCATTGGCTTTGCTGAGGCTCCGGCGGAAGCATGTATGCTGGGAGTGCGGAAGCGTCCGTTGGAAGCCGTCTTAAAGCGTGCGCTGAAAGAAAGTGACAATCTGGCTGCCGAATCCATGTTCTACCATTTGGGGCTGCATGGCTCACGCAAGTCGAAGGGGATAGGTAGCCGGGAGGCGCAGAAAGCCATCAGCCGGTTCATGCAAGACAGTATCGGGTGTTCTCCTAAGAATTACAAGATAGTAGACGGCAGTGGCGTGTCGTTATATAATTACGTGTCGCCCGATCTGCTGCTGGCTTACCTGAAATACGCTTACCATCGTCCGGAGGTATATCATCCGTTGTACGAAGGGCTCCCGATAGCGGGGATTGACGGGACTTTGAAGTACCGCATGGGGCGGACGCAGGCTTTCCGCAGGGTGCGGGCTAAGACGGGAACCGTTACGGGCGTTTGTTCGCTGGCGGGGTATGCTTTCGGTCATGGCGGTCATGTATATGCTTTTGTGATTATCAATCAGAACGTGCTGAAGGCAAGACAGGCACGCGACTTTCAGGATAAGGTATGCGAGATTCTGGTAGCTGGGTAAACCGGTGCGCATACCTTGAATATGTTTATTTAATCAGACTATGTTTATGAAAAAATTCTTATTAGCATTCGCTTGTGTGGCTGCATCATATAGTTGTACTGACGAGCAACAGGCGGTTACGGTAACAATAACCAACCCTCTGAACATGGAGCGCTCCGGCGAAATGGTTGAGGTATCGGCGGAAGAAGTGTTCAGAAAACTCAACTTGCCCGATACGGCGCAATTAGTGGTTTACGATGACAAAGCCCAAGAAGTTCCCTACCAGCTTACGTACGATGACAAGCTGATTTTTCCGGCTTCAGTGGCAGCACAGGCTACGGTAGGATATACGATTCAAGAGGGAGAACCGATACTTGTCAATACGGTGGTATACGGGCGACAGTATCCTGAGCGTGCCGACGATGTGGCGTGGGAGAACGACCGTGCTGCCTATCGCGCTTACGGTCCTGCGCTTCAGCGCTCCGGCGAAAAGGCATACGGCTACGATGTGTTTACCAAAAACACCGAAGAACTTGTGGTGGAAGACCGTTACCGGATGGAACTCGATTCGGCATCGTGGGCAGCAATACACGCTTTGCAGCAAGCCGGCAAGAAGGCGGAAGCCGACAGCCTGCGTCAGACCATTTCATACCACGTAGACCACGGAAACGGCATGGACTGTTACGCCGTAGGACCTACACTGGGCGGAGGTACATCGGCATTGATGCCCGACGGCAAGCTGATATACCCGTATTGTTACAACGAATGCGAGGTGCTGGATAACGGGCCGCTTCGCTTCACCGTCAAGTTAGTTTATAACCCCTTAGTGGTAAAAAACGACTCAAACGTGGTGGAAACACGTATCATCCAGCTCGACAAAGGCTCTCAGCTAAACAAAACAACGGTCAATTATGCCTATCTGACGGCTGAAACTCCCCTTGCAACCGGCTTGGTGATTCACGCCGCCCATCCGAAAGAATATGTTTGCAATGCCGAAAAAGGTTATATCGCCTATGCCGACCCTACCACCGAACCCAATGCCGATAACGGTACTGTTTACGTAGGAGCCGTATTCCCTTATCCGGTAACGGAAGCCAAAGCAGAGCTGTTTGACGCCCCCGTAGGAGACGCCTTAGGTCATGTGTTGGCAATCAGTCCGTACGCCCCCGATGACGATTACGTATATTATTGGGGTTCGGGATGGAGCAAATACGGTTTTGCCGCACCGGAAGATTGGACGAATTACTTGGAAAACTTTGCAGCTAAAGTACGCAACCCGTTGCAGGTTACGATAGAATAACGTACGCTGCTTCATAGAAACAGAAAGACGAAAGTTGCCTGAAAACCCCGCTTGCAGGGCGGAGTTTGTCGGGCAACTTTCGTTTTTTTATGCACTTGTTTAAACGTTTTCCGCTTTGTCGGGAGCTTGAAAAATTCTACCCATAGAACCGGACAACGCTATGGGAAGCGTTGGGCAACGCTACCGCATGAGATGACTAACGCTAACGGTAGCGTTTTGGGAGTGTTTTGTCAGGAGATTTTATGTTTTGTTTTAGTCGAGCGGAACGGTTCTAACTGTTTCATTTTCAGATAGAGTCTGTTGAATGAAATATGTAAAGAAACATAAATTCGAGAAATTCTAAAGGCACAGTAACAGTGTGGTATGCTGTTACATCAGTTTGCCGAGGTACTCTTTTAAGGCAGCTACATATTCAGCCAACGCTTCCCGTCCCTTGTCTGTAAGGCAGCAAGAGGTTCTCGTCTTTTTGCCCACGATTTCCTTTCTTACTTTTATATATTCGGCTTCGGACAATTTGTCAATTTGTACACTCAAGTTACCAGAAGTAGCCTGAGTGTACTCCTTGAGATAATTGAAATCAGCTTCTTCAACCGACAGCAGTAGCGATACGATTGCCAACCGGAGCTGCGAATGTAATAGAGGATCAAGTTCTTTCATACACTTACTTAGCTTTACTTCTGACAATGTGTGCAGGTATCACCATGAAAGCAAGAAACGACAGACCAAAAAGAATATTCCATGAATTGTCGTACCCGTCGGACAGGAGCATATATACCGAAGCGAGAAGCCCTACCAGCGGAAGCCATACGAATGCTTTTTCTTTAATGACAAGTCCCGTCATGGCAGTGCCGATGCCTGCATAGATAATGGATAAAGGCATCATCAGTGAAAAATTGATTATCCCCACGTATGCCCCTGTCGCTACGATGGCAAGGGTTGTGAGTGCAAACATGTTCCCTATGATTTTCCAAATGTTTCCAAGCATACTGTCAAGGTAAGTAACTACTTCAGGCCTTTTTTGCTTTCCGGCAAACGTAGTCCATAGGTATGGCACGAACATGGCAAACCAAATGAACGAAAATTCCAATTCCCCGGTAAAGTGAATCCCTGCCCATACTATAATCGAAATGATTACTGCCGCATATCCATAGTAAAGAAACGTGTTGTAGTCTTCTTTCATAGAATCTTCATTCTTTGTCTTTCTTATCATCTCGGAGATAAGCTCAAGACTTTCCATTTCATTGATTTTTCTGTCTTCCATACTTCTTAATTTTTTAGTAGTTGATTATATAGGTTAATCAAGAGTAAGAGCAATGCGCGCTATTGCTTGCTCTTGTTGTTGCAAATATAAAGTAGTTTATTTTATAAACCAAATAATATTCAGACTTTTTTTATCGGGAAGCGAAAAAGATTTCATGCTCCGGCTGCGGGCTCGGCAGCCGTATGCGAAATGAAATGACATTACTCCCGTCATATTTCGTTTATATCACAGATTTTCGCTAAGTTTGCAATAATCTTTAATGCGTAACAGATGATGAGAAAAAACATAGCTGTGGTATTGGCAGGAGGGGTGGGGAGCCGTTTGGGGCTTTCTACTCCGAAGCAGTTCTTCAAAGTGGCAGGCAAGATGGTGGTAGAGCATACGGTGGAAGTGTTTGAGACGAATCCGCATATCGACGAAATAGCCATCGTGTCTAATCCTTTCTATATCTCGGAGTTTGAGAACCTGATAATCAAAAACGGATGGAAGAAAGTAAAGAAGATATTGAAGGGAGGGAAGGAGCGTTATCATTCCAGCCTTTCTGCCATCGAAGCATACGCGGGAGCGGATGTTAATCTGATATTCCACGATGCCGTGCGTCCGTTGGTAAGCCAGCGCATCATCAATGATGTGGTGAAAGCGCTCGAAACATACGATGCCATTGATGTGGCACTTCCTTCTGCCGATACGATTATCGAGGTGGAAGGCGATTTTATCAGTCAGATACCCGACCGCTCGCGGCTGAAACGCGGACAGACCCCGCAGGCGTTTTCGATAGACACCATCCGCCGGGCGTATGAGATTGCGCTTAAAGATGCTGCCTTTAAGGTGACAGACGACTGTGGCGTGGTAAAGAAATACCTGCCCGATGTGCCCATCTATGTTGTAGCGGGCGAGGAAAGCAACATGAAGCTGACATACAAAGAGGATACTTATCTGCTTGATAAGTTTTTCCAACTCCGTAAGAGCGAACTGAACCACGAAGCGATAGATATAACCCTGTTGCGCGACAAAGTAACCGTGGTGTTCGGCGGAAGTTACGGCATCGGTGCTGAAGTGGCACGTATGTTGGAACAGCACGGCGGAAAAGTATATCGTTTTTCGCGTAGCTTGAACCATACTGACGTAGGCGATCGCAATCAGGTGAGCCATGCGCTGAAAGAAGTATTTGCAAAAGAGGGCAGGATAGACTTTGTGGTGAACACAGCCGGAGTGTTGAACAAAGAGCCGCTGATAGCTACGGATTACGAAACGATTGTCTCGGCGGTACAGACCAACTACATGGGAACGGTGAACGTAGCCCTTGAAGCCTTTCCTTATTTGAAGGAAACGAAAGGAAAACTGGTGTTCTTCACCTCCAGCTCTTATACACGCGGACGTGCCTTTTACAGTATCTACTCGTCGACGAAAGCGGCGATAGTCAACTTCGTACAAGCCATCGCGCAAGAGTGGGAAGGCTTCGGAATCTGCATCAACTGTGTCAACCCTGAACGGACAAAGACTCCCATGCGGGTGCATAATTTCGGCATTGAGCCGGAAGATACTTTGCTTTCTGCCGACAAGGTAGCAGAGGCGACTCTCCAAACCCTTGCGTCCGACTATACCGGACAAGTAATCGACGTAAAACGAGAAATGGTATGAAGAATCCTTTCTTGACTGAGTATGTGAAACGGAACCTGCGGGCATGTCAGCTTAAACAGCTTGGCATCTTGGAGGAGATAGACCGGATTTGCCGCAAACATCAGATACCGTACTGGTTAGATGGCGGCAGTCTGCTGGGGGCTGTGCGTCACGGCGGCTTCATCCCGTGGGATGATGACATCGACCTTGCCATGCGCCTCGAAGACTTGCAACGCTTCATCCGCATCGCCCCGTCGGAACTGCGCGACGGCCTGTTTCTCCAAACTCCTGAAACCGACCCATCGAGCAAAGAACCGATAATCAAGATACGCGACCTCAATTCGCTGTACCTTGAAAGCGGAGACAATATGCGGGGAGACTATCAAAAGGGACTGTTTGTCGACATCTTTCCGTTTATCGACTATCCCAGTGTGCCGAAGCCATGGGTAAAGAAGTTTACGAAAGGCATCTCAACGGCATATTCCATCCTGCACGCCCCCCACTATTATTCGTTGCGTTCGCTGGCAGAATTTTTCTGGTTCGGTGCGAAATACGGCATTTACCGGACGGTGTGGAGCGTACTTTGTATGCTCTACCCGAAAGACACCTATATATCAAACGTACTTATCAATAACGGCTACGGCATCATGCACCGCCGCGATTCTATTTTCCCGCTGGGCGAAATCGAGTTTGAAGGAAAACGCTTCAGCGCACCCTGTAATCCTGATGCCTACCTGAAAGACCTGTATCGCAACTACATGGATATTCCGCCGGAAGATAAGCGAAAGATACATGCCATTTACCTGCATCCCGAATTATTAGATAACCGATAAGCGATATGAAAAATGCTCTTGTAGACGTAGCCGTACTGATTCTCTTTTTCAATCGTCCGAATCAGTTGAGTCAAGTGTTCGAACAAGTAAAGAAAGCCCGCCCCTCGCGCCTGTTTCTTTACCAAGACGGGCCGCGCAATGAGAAAGACTTGCCCGGCATAGAGGCATGTCGTAAAGTAGTGGCGGATATTGATTGGGAATGTGAAGTACACCGACTCTATCAGACGCGCAACTACGGATGCGACCCTTCGGAGTACATCTCACAGAAATGGGCATTCTCAATGGCAGACAAGTGCATCGTGCTGGAAGACGATGACGTACCCTCGGTCAGCTTTTTCCGTTTCTGTAAAGAACTGCTTGATAAGTACGAAAACGATACGCGCATCAGCATGATAGCCGGATTCAACAACGAAGAAACAACGCCCGACGTGCCTTACGATTACTTTTTTGCCACTACGTTCTCAATTTGGGGATGGGCAAGCTGGCGTCGTGTCATCGACCAGTGGGATGAGCATTACTCTTTTCTTGACGATGCTTTCAGCATGAAGCAGTTGAAGAACCTGATTGACACGCGGCGTTACCGGAAAGACTTCGTCTACATGTGTCAGCGCCACCGCGAGCACGGGAAACCTTATTACGAAACCATCTTCCACGCTTCCATACTGTTTGGTTCGGGGCTGAGCATCGTACCCACGCGCAACATGATAAATAACCTCGGAGCCACTGCCGACTCGGTACATTTCGGGAATTCCATCCATACCCTGCCGCGCGGTTACCGGAGAATCTTCACAATGAAACGCTATGAGGTCGATTTCCCGTTGAAACATCCGCGTTACATCATTGAGCATACCGCTTATAAAGAAAGCGTTTACCGCATCATGGGCTGGCGGCATCCGTGGATAAAAATCGGACGTTCGTTTGAAGAACTGTTCCTTAACCTGCGTTACGGCAACTTTACCATCATCCGCAAAGCAATCATAAACCGAATCAACAAATGGCTGAAAAGAGACCGACACCTTTGACTATTTATTTCTATCATACTCGCCTTACGCGCGAAAGTTACGAAGAGTGGAAACAATTCCGCTTTCCGGGACATATCCTTTACGGGCTTCCTTGCTGGAGAAATACGGCATCCGCTCGGTGATGCACCCTTACAAAGCATTTGCCTCGCGCTGGAAACTCATGCTTTATACCACCCGGAAGATTCTGTGCTGCCGTGAGAAGTACGATGTGCTTTACGGCACTTCTTTCCGCGGGTTGGAGTTGATTGTTTTTCTCCGCGCCCTCGGCTTGTACCGCAAGCCCGTGGTGATTTGGCATCATTCGGCAGTAAGCCGCGCGTCAAACCGTTTCAGGGAAGCAGTCTCCCGTTTCTTCTATCGCGGATTCGACCAGATGTTTCTTTTCAGCCGCAAACTGATACAAGACTCTATCGCCTCACGTAAAGTGCCCGAAAGCAAGTTGCAACTGATACATTGGGGACCCGATCTCGCTTTCTACGACCATCTGTTGGGCGAACTTCCTGTTTCCCTTCCGCGTCACGGCTTTATATCCACGGGTAAAGAACGCCGCGACGTGAAAACCATGCTTGAAGCCTTTGCCCGTACAAACGAAGAGTTAGAAGTATATATCGCCGAAGAAAGTAACGGCATCTCTTACCGCCGAATAGCCGACAGCCTCTGTCTGCCTCAGAACATCCGCATCCATTACACCGAAGGAGTGATACCTTACGTACTTGCACGCAAAGTGGCAGAAGCACGTTTCATTGTTATTTGTTGTCTCGATTATCCATATACGGTGGGACTGACCACGCTGGTTGAGGCTTTTGCATTGGGAATGCCCGTTATCTGCACCCGTAACCCGTATTTCGAAATGGATATCGACAAGGAAGAAATAGGCATCACCGTTCCCTACGGCGACACCGAAGGATGGGTAAATGCCATCCGTTACCTCACCGCCCATCCCGAAGAAGCCGAACGCATGGGGCGCAACGCCCGCCGCTTGGCAGAGGAACGCTTTAACTTGGAGATATTCAGCGGAGAGATAGCCAATACGTTGCTGAAATTCCGCTCGGAATAGGCATGCAAAATTCTACCCATAGAGAGCGTAAACTCTACAGGTAGAATGGGTAAACGCATCCGCTTGAGTTAAGTAACGCTACCCATAGTATTTTGAGGTTAAATCTGGGTTAGTTTTCTTCGTATTCTTCTATGCAAAACCGGTTGATTGTTACATGTAATGAGTCATAGCTTGACCGATAGGATACCACACGTATTGCCATCCCGTCGTTTGCTTCAAGAATGTACTCGTTTTTTTGTTGTTCATACGATACCACATGTTATTCTGACCGTAGATGAACCTTATCACATTGTCTTTGGACTGGTAATCCCAACTGATTTTGTATTATTTGCCTCGTCAGCATTATTCAGTTACAACTATGGATTTCATGGATTTCGGAGGAAAGCAAGATAATTGCTATTTGATAAAAGAGGGGTTTCTGTTGTGGAAAATAAACGGCGACAGGATTGAAAAAAGATTCCGTTTGGAGGGAAACGGTTCTAATATGATTATACATATTCTGGTGCGGAAAGGAGAGATAAAGTTAAACTCAGACGGCAAACCATATTTGCTGACTGAAGACTGTCTTGCCAATTTCCTCGACAGCCGTTTTCTGGATATTCTGGAGATATCCTGCGATGCCCAAGCATATATGTTGTTTTTAAAAGAACCGTTCATGTCATCCCTGCTAAAAAAGACACCTCCATTTCCGCCCTCATACGTGCAGAAGATAAAAATGTGTCCCATGAGTTTTCAGTCGCCTACAGGCATCAAACTCTTTTTGCAAAGGATAGAGGCCATACTGGGGATTTTTGCAGATCATACCCATCGTTTTCAGGCGGAAATGGTAAAATGCGCACTCTGGATGTTTATGATGGATATGGCAAACGAATACATTCGGCAAGAAGATGAAAGCAAAGGACATACAGAAAAAGGACGCAGGAATACGCTGTTCAAGCAATTCATAAAATTATTGTTTACAGATGTCCGCGAAGGACATTCCGTCAGTTGGTACGCTTCAAAACTCTGTGTAACGCCACAATATTTGAACCGTGTAGTAAAAGACTGTTCTCAAAAAACAGCGTATGACCTTTGTTTCCCCGATCAGGCTACGCTGACTAAATTTTTCAAACGGCAAACAGGTAAGACTCCTACCGAATATAGACGAATGTTTACTGACCGTGAATAGCTTTGGTTTCATCAGATAAAAACGAGCGATTGGTAAATCTCAATTTATAAATAGCTAAAAGTGATGTTATGTATATAGTTCAAATAACAGAAAAGAAAAAGCAGTATCTTGACCTCTTACTTCTTGCCGATGAGCAGGAGGAGATGATTGACCGTTATTTGGAGCGTGGCGATATGTTTGTTTTGCAAGATGAGCATAAAAAAGCAATTGCTGTAGCTGTGGTAACGGTTGAGGGCGATAATGTTGTGGAATTAAAAAATCTTGCTGTGCTGAAAGAGGAACAAGGGAAAGGGTATGGTAAGCGCATGATTGAGTATGTATGTAAGTTCTATTCTGAAAAATACCGTATGCTATTTGTTGGGACAGGAGATGTTGATGTTACGGTAGGCTTTTACAAGCATTGTGGTTTTACTTATTCGCATCGGGTGAAAAACTTTTTTATAGAAAACTATGATCATCCCATTTATGAGGATGGTGTACAACTAAAGGATATGGTTTATTTAAGTAGAAATATTTAAAGGAACAAGACATCTATCTAATAGCAAAAAGAGCTCCTTATGCGTTTGATTATTTCAATAAGGTAATTCAGGAGCGAAGGTTCTGGATGAAAGTGGGCTTTGAAAATATGGAAAAATTTAGAGTAATGGGCTCCCGATTGAGACCCATAAAGAAAAATCCCTTGAAAGTGATTGACCTTCAAGGGATTTTAATTTCTGTTGCGGTGCGTACGGAATTTGAAGCCAAAGACAAGGAAATATCACGTTTGAATACTTTGCATGAAAAGGCTTTCAAGTGGTTTCCAATGCTTGGGGAGATGCTGAGAGTAGAAAAGCTATGCGCTGCCATCGGCTTTACCAAAGAAATGATAGAAAGCCTTTTGACGAAGAAAGAGGCTATCAGGTGCAACGGCAGGATTTATTCTGAAGAACACAGGCGGAAGTTTGACATCAAGAATGATGTTTTCAAGGTAGAAAGGAATCCGACCGATAACAATAAATTGGTTCTGAACATAAACAGGCAACCGATTGGAGAATGGTTCAAGGAGCAGTTTGGCAAGTTAGGGTATGGCTTCCAGAAAGCACCTGATGAACTGAGAAAAAGAGGAGGAGTTAAGTTATAAGAGAAAAAATGTAATTATAGAATTGTGTCAGCAATTAATATGTCTTTTGCTGACACAATTCATGTATTTTCCTAAAGAACATCACTAACAGGTCTAATGTTTGCACCATAATATAAGGGGACAGGCTTAATTCCAATACCACCTCGCCCAAAATAAAAGTAATATGGTTCTTTATACTTGTTTAATGTTCCAGTCCAATAACAACCAAGTCCTCCTCCATATACACGGCCTGGATTCCCCGCTCTAAGACCTAGTGCAGGGAAGAATATACTTTGTCCATTTATGCGACTGACAAACTCCATTCCTGCGATGTCATAATCTGTAGTCCATTCATAATCGCAATACTTTTCTAACTTTTCAAAATCTGACAATGATGGTAAACGCCAATTATTTCCTATTTTAGCAGCAACTATATCAAAATTTATGTTGTCACAAATATCTAAAGGCGGATTATCTAATTTTGATTCCAAAAGTTTCCCAGTTATGTCACCACAACAGAATAAATCCCAGTCTTTCGCTTCTTCTGAATAACTATTATTTTTAACTACATAAAAAGGAGAATCTGCAAAGCGAAAAACATTATCTTTTAGAGCAATAAAATTAGTTTTTGACCAATATAAAGGCATACCTCTGTCAGAATCAAAACCAAGATATACAGCATTATCTATTGTACGTATTTGTTTTTTCTTCTCACGTAAAAATCTTATATCAATAACATCATTAGTACATGGTACTTGTCTTATCCAATTATAACGTACGCCAACTTCGGGGTGAAAAATATCATATAATGGTTTATTCTCAGGCATAAAGCCCAATAGTTTTGCAATATTAGACGAATATTGATTAGACGATGAAATGTCTAAAATAATATTTTTAATTACTGAATTTCCCATTAATGAAATTGACAAAGCTACAGCTTCAGTTGCATAACCATGATTTCGATATTGCGGTAGAATGGCAAATGAAAGAGCTGCGCTAAACTCTTTATGCCATTGTCTAAATTCACCAACAATCAAACCGACCTTATCCCCTCCTTTATTTCTAATTATGAACGTAAAACCACAATATGCTTTCATCTCCTGAAGCAGATATTGTGCAAAAAGTCTTAAATCTGCCCGATGATCTTCTCGCAATACAAAATATAAATTAACAGAGCTATCTGAAAACAATTCTTCGATTAGTGGATAATCTGATTCTGTTAAACAATTGAGATCTATTAATGTCCCTTCAATTGTATGTACACCGTTCTTATAAATATCATCCAAATTCATAATTTCAATTTGTTTGTCTGCAAAAATATGAAATGGCTCAGTAGAAATTTAGTGGGGATAAAT
>ULKS01010285.1_pt1 | contig 16257 bp, 23 predicted proteins | sample 1951211 | NCBI WGS metagenome assembly ULKS01 (sample SAMEA4835506, study PRJEB28245) | human gut metagenome | biome: gut microbiome; material: fecal sample | place: Denmark | collected 2008 | reverse complement strand
ATTCTACTTGCGGCTGGCTTGCGTATATGACCGGAATTTTACCTATTGAAAGTTGCTTCGGATAACCCTCCACTAACTGCCAATTCGTGCCGCTCGTTGCCGTTTCCAACCCTTCGCAACTCCATAAATAATGCTTGTCTTTCGTGTAGGTCTCAAAATAGGTGCGTGTAATGAGGTCGCGGTCTTTTCGTGTGAACTCACGCGAAAAGGCTACAAGGTCGCGAGCTTCGTCAAAGTATGGGTAAAGCCTATCGCCAAACATAGGGCTGAATACTGCAACCTTGAACTTTACGTTTTTCTTGAAGCCGTAAAGTTTGTGCGGTTCTGTTTCCACAGGATACCAAAGTTCGGCTACTTCGGTCGTACTGTACAGGCTGCGTGCGACACGGCGGTTAAGCGTCTTTTCTTTCACGTCGTAGAATACCCGGTTTAATGCCTGTAACAATGCTTTTTCTTCCTCGTTTTCCGGGTTAGCGTTGTATGTAACCGGGTTTCCGAACGTAAAGGCTACCGCACGTTTGACAATCAACTTTTGTATAGCCAACGCAATACGTGCAACCGGTTCAATCCTAAACCCTTGTTCGGTCGTAATTTCTACGTTCGGGTTTACGTTTTTGACTTCCCCGTATTCGTCGCTGTCCTTATCGACTACTACAAGTTTGTCCATTCGCTTTGTTTTGTCGTTTATGTCGTGCGTCTTTGGGTCAAATTCCATTGCGTGCTTTATCGAGTTTGGTTCGGGGGTGTTCCGTCCGTTTCTTAACTCGTTGATAACGCTGGTTAGTTCGTTCTCGCTCTTTGCTAATAATTCTTCTATCGTCATGATGGTAAGTATTTAGTTATCGAAAAATGCTTGTCAGTTTCTGCGGCTGGCTGTTCCGCTTCTCCACCGTTCCCGTAAGTGCGTCCGGTGCGTCGTCGTGCGCGTTCTTGCCAACTTTCATATATTGGGTTATGTCTTTGTAGAATTTTGGGTACAAGTGTTCCCAGCCCTTTGGAAAGTGGGTTAGGTTCTGCACTTCCGCCGAATGGTTAAAGATGCGTACATCCTTGTTTTCCGACTGATGAAACCACGTTATAGAAGTTTTCTTGTTGCCCAATAACCTACACTGTGTTTCCACGTTCCGGGCAAATCCGCGCCCTCCGTTATTGCTTTCTATAACCGCCCGTTCTACTTCGTGCTTGGAAAGCCGCCGCGCCGTTTCCGGCTCTGTCGTTTCCATTGGGGCTTGTGTATAATACACGTCAAGAATGAAGTTACCTAATTCCGTTTCGAGGTATATGATGCAACAAAGGAAGTCCGCGCCCGTGTCCGCCGTGTCTATGTAGGCTTTTACCGTATGCTTCCGGGTTACGGGTATTGTTTCGTATGTCTTGAACTCCCGTTCGTACATCAAGCCTGTAAGCGGCTTCGGGTTCTGCATATACTGCGTTTCAAATACCCACGAATTTTTATCTTTCAAATCGTGCAACTCCTTTAACGTGTGCTTGAACTCCCAAAGCGGTACTTCTTCGCCGTTTTCGTCTGTTTCTATGACCGGGAGGCTTAGCACTTCCCATTCATCCGGCTCTAAGCGTTGCAAATAGCCGCAAAGGTCGTCTTCGTCCAAACGCTGCATGATTATTATTATCGGGGTCTTTCGGCTGTTTACGCGGTTTCGTATGGTGGTTTCAAACTTTTGATTTACCTTTTCCCTTACTAACGCGCTTCTTGCATCGTCCGGCTTAATTGGGTCGTCTATTACAATCGCGCCCCCGAAATCGCCGTTATCAATGCTGCTTAATTCTTCCACTTCGGCGGCTAATTCTTCTTCGTCTTCCTTATCCACCAAACCAGCCCCGAAACCTGTAACTTGCCCGGCTGAACTTACGGCGTAAAGTCCGCCGCCTTCCGTTGTAAACCATTTGCGCGTGTTTATGCTGGTCGGCATCGTTCCGGGAAACAAGCGGCGGTAGCTGCTTTCTCTGATAATCTCTTGTACACCCCTTGAGTTATCGCGTGCCAAATCGTCGGAATACGACAAATGTATAAACTTGGCTTTCGGGTTTATCGCCAGCCCCATAGCTATGAAGTTCTTTACGGCTAATTCGGTTTTTCCGTATCGGGGGGCTATGTTGATGATAAGGCGTGTAGATTCGCCGCGAAATACCCGGTCTAAGGCTTCCGCGATTTTAACGTGGTGTTTGCCTACGACGAACTTACGATTATACTTCTCTTTGAAGAAGTAGCGCGTAAAGTTCAACGTATTTTGTAGCGTCCACGTCCTTATTATATCTATATCCCTTATCTCCACGTCTTAATAGTTTTCTTGCAAGTCCTTGAATAATTGTTGCGCTTCCTCTTTGGTGAGCGTCCGCGCTGGTATCAAGTCCGCTCCGTCCTTTCCTGTTACTTCCATCCGTTGCGTAGGCTTTCCGTATTGCCGTTCTCGCAATTTGTCAAGCGTCGTAGTTTTCCCGTTCTTCATATCGCTAAGAACGGCTATTGCAAGTCCTTTCGGGTATGCTGGTGCGCCGCTCCATTGCGCTAATACTTTCAAGTCTTCGACGGAAAGTGTAAGTATAGCGGATTCCCATTCGTTTATCTCGGTTGCGCTAAGGCAATAGAACTTTTTCGCCTTAGCCTTGCTTCCGAAAATCGTAACGAGTTGTTCGGGAACACGGTTTTTCGGTCGTCCTTTTGGGTTTCCGCTTTGTCCGGGCTTGAATTTGTATTGCTCTATATCCTTAGCTGCCATCTGTGCTGTTATTTATTATTTCCCGTGCTGTTCTCGTTTTCTTTTGCGCAGTTGCCTAAATACCGCGCTTGCTCCCCTGTATATTCTTCCCAACGCTTTATAATCACGTCTATATAGCAAGGGTCTAACTCAATCGTATAGCAAACGCGCCCCAACTGTTCAGCCGCCATTAAGGTGCTGCCGCTTCCGCCGAACAGGTCTAACACTATTTCGCCCGGTCGTGTGCTGTTGCGTATCAAACGCCCCATTAGCTTTAACGGCTTCATGGTCGGGTGGCTTTCGCTCCTTAGTGGCTTGTCTTCCTCTATCACGGTTGTAGGCAGTGGACTTTGAAGTATCGTTTTAAGCAACTCTTTCATTTCAGCTTTTGTAAGTGCGTCTATATCGATGTCCTTTTCTTCATATACCGTAAGCAAATCGCGCCGGGCTATAAAGTAATGGCTTGCGCCGGGCTTCCAACCGTACAAACACGGTTCGTGTTTCCATTGGTAGTCCTGTCTGCCTAACACCATGTTATTTTTGTTCCAAATTAGTATCTGCTTTAAGTCCCAGCCTACGCGCTTTACCGCTATCTTGAAGTTAAGCCCTTCCGTCCCGGCGTGCCAAATGTAGAACGCGCCGCCTTGCTTGAGGTGGTGGTTCGCGTTCGTGAAAGCTGCCGTTAGGAACTCTTGAAACTGCGTATCTTCCATTTTGTCGTTGGCGATGTCCTTCTGTATGCGGTTTCCTTTGTCGGCGGCGTTTAATGCTTCGTTCTTGCTTGAATAATCCACGTTATAAGGTGGGTCGGTTAAAAGCAAATCTACTTTGCTGTCGCCTACTAAAAGGCTAACCGTTTCCGCGTCCGTACTATCGCCGCAAATAAGCCTATGTTTGCCCAACGCGTAAATGTCGCCAAACTTCGCCCTTGCTTCTTTGGGCAGGTGTTCCTCTACCGGAAAATTGTCTTCTTCCGCTTCTTCTTCAACCTTGACGTTATCCAATTCCGGCACGTCCAATCCCCAATTTGTAAGGTCGGAAGCATCCCACATATTCCCCAACGCTTCCCAGTCCCAATCGCCAAAGCCGCTATTATCCTTTATGACAATGGCGCGTAGTTTTTCGGCTGGTATGCTTTCGGGCAAAACCTTAACTATCGCTTCGCTGTACCCCAACTCTTTAAGGGCGCGGAAACGCATATTACCTCCTATGATTATGTGTTTGCCTTCGTACTTGTAAACAAGTATTTCCCGAAGTCCCAACATTTCCGGGTCTTCCTCTATGCTACGCTTCAACAGCTTAAATTTGTCGTCGCGTATGCTTCGGGGGTTCTTTGGCACGCCGGGAATTTGCCCCTTATTGGGGGATATGTCCGCCAATGGCATAACTTGACTTTGTACCAAGCTGGCTATATCTGCTTTCTTGCCCGGTTGTGCTTCTGTCTTTTGTTTCTTCTTCTCCATTGAAAAATTGAATTAAAAGCCGCGCCGCCTGTGGGTGCGGCTTTGTGTTACTCACTCAAAAAGGCGTGTCCATAGACGGATTCCAAGCTACATAGCCCCTTTGACTTGCTGCCGTACTGCTTCTTATCCGGCTTCCTCCGCTGGTGCTTTCGCTTCCGCTTGCCATAATACCTCCTTTTTTAATCGTTGAACTTCTTTTTAATTAACTCACTCCATAAGTCGTTACCGCGTACCGGTTTCTTTATGGTTGCGTACTTCTCGACGATCCGGCTTAAATGCTCATCGTAGAAGTCGTATAGGTCGGGATTTTCCTCTATCGTAAATTGTTCTATATTGCCACTACTCCGTAGGTTCGCGCTTCCGTGTATTACCACCTTGCGCCCTCCCAATGTTTCAAATTGTGCTGTCTTTGTATGAATGGACGCTACGGACAATTGGAATTTGTTGCCGAAATCAAGTTTACGGTACATATAGGGGATTAGGCTTCTAATCTCGTTACCCCAAAAGTAAACGCTTACGATTAGGTTCAATTCGTCTATATAGTTACCGGCAAGAAGATTGTACAAACTATCTACGTTGTTTTGGTTTAGCGAAAGCGTGCTTACGGTCATTTTCTTGCACTTCGCGTTATTGCCCATGATGAACGCTTCCAAGAAATCGCCAAATATGAAGCTGCCACTAACAAACACGTCGTAGCGCGTTCCAAAGTCTAAACGTAAATCTTTGGCTAACTTTACGGCGTTGTCATATAGCACGTATTCCGGCTTCAACTCATATACTTTCGGCTTTATATACCGGGTTTCCTCGTTGTATTCGTCATTAAGAACGTCAAACAACGACAAATCCAAATCGGGCAGCTCTATATTCCCGAAATCAACGCCGTTTATACGCAAGTCTGTTTCTTTGTTCGCTTTCTTCTTACTCATCGTTCCTTGAATTATTAAAAAAGGCGCGGTTTGTTCGCCGCGCCCTTCCGCTTCGGCTGTGTTGCCGTTGCTCTCAGCTATATGATGCTTTTTGTAAAGCCTAAAAAATCGCCTTCATACAGAAGTATAAAAGCCACGTTAAAGACGCGGAAAGCACAATGAAGCAAACCGCGCCTATTGCCGTATAGACAAAATCGGCAAACTCCGGTGTCCCCTTTTTCGTGAGATAATCGTAGGCTTCTTTCCCTGCTCCAGCTACCAATGTCACAACAAGGCCAATGAGGTAGCCTAAAAACAAACTTACCAACCCACAAACGCCAACGCCTGCAATCAAATGCAGTTTCTTGTCTTCCGGGATATTCCTAACGAAGTCCGCTATTTTGCCCTTTATTTGTTTAATGCTCATATCCGTATTTCTTTTTCTGCAAAATTAAAGGGTTTGACGTATTATTATGATACATCAAACCCTAAAACACTTCGCCAACACTTCACGCGATTTGTTTTGGTGGTGCTTTCAAGTAGTTGTTTACTTCGCTTCTGAAACTGTCAAAGCTGCGAACAATCACGTATTTATTACCGGCTTTCTCTACTGCCTTTTGCCACTCCTTTTGCGTTTCCTGCTGTTTCCCTTTATCGGTCTTGAACTCGATACAAAGGGACGCAAAACCGCCGGAAGGTATTAACAGAATCATGTCCGCAACTCCGGCGGTTACTCCTTCGGCTTTCAATATACCGGCTTCGCGCTTGTTCCTTGCACCTCCATTCGGGACGCTGAACAGAAGTTTTGCAAACTCCGGGTATTGAAGCCGAAACCAACGCACGCAAATACGCTGCAATTGGCTTTCTTCATGGCGCGGCTTTGTTTTTGTTGGTTCTGCGTTGGCTTTTGCCAACAATTCTTCAAAGGTCATCTTTGCCATACTGTATTTTCTCGTAGTCCAACCCAAACAGCCACTTAATAAACCACCTTTGAAGCCGATTTATAGGCGTGTAAACTGCTATAACTGTTTTTGTCGCCTTGTGGTGCAAATATGCTACCGGCTTAGGCTGTACTATTCTTGCGCTAAAATCTTCCATGTTCGTATTCCTTAATCGTTATCAATTCTGTTTAATAAATCCCTGTCAAAATCTCCTAAAAGTGACGTTTGCCGGGCTTTTTCGCGTTCTGCCAACACGTCTTCAACTCGCTTTATCTCTTTGTCTATCTCGCTTTCTAACTGCTTAGACTTGTTTAGGGATGAAGGCAACCGCGTTTTGAAGTATTCCTTTTGCGCCTTGCGCATGGCTACAACCTTGTCGTAAAATTCTTTCGGAGTCATGTCAATAACTGAATATCTGTTTATGCACGGCGTTAATCGAGCCACGATAAGAACCTTTTTTGTTACTGGCTTCAATGTTGCGCCCTAAACGCCTAACCTTGTATCCTGCCCGTTTTATATGAGCTACTTTGTATTCCCGTATCATAATTCGTCCTCTATGGCTTTCGCCCTTTCGTGTAGCTCCGTAGCAACCTTTTTTAGATAGTGTGTTACTGCGGCAAGAAATATCTTATCTCCTTTTATATGGCAGGACGTGTGTTTTCCTGCCTTATGTTTATCCGCTGTGAATACCGCGTATTGCTTTGCCAATAGTATGTAAAAGCAACATTTTAATTTTTCTATCATGGCTTGCTTGCGTTAAAAGGGTAAATCGTCGTCTTTTCCTACTGCATTCCCGAATGGGTTGTTATCTCCGTATTGGGGCTGTTGTGCCGGTACTGCCGTTACTTGTGCCGAGTTTGCCCCTTGTTGTGCTTGTCCGGCTTCCTGTTTTGTCCCCAACAGTTGAAGTTCCCTTACCCGGCAATTTATACCGACTTGCACGCCGTTTGCGTTCGTGAATGTCTTTGCGGAAAAATCGCCCCTTACAAACACTTGCGTACCTTTCTTCAAGTATGGCAAAACCGCGCTTTCGCCGTGCTTCAAACAACTTATCCACGTTGTGCGGCTTACCGTATTCCCTTGCGCGTCTTTGTAACGCTCGGAGGTCGCCACGTTGAACGAAATGAACTTTTGCCCGTTGAACTCTTTAATTTCGGCATCGTTACCCACGTAGCCGCAAAATTCTATTACCAACATAACTATTTAATTTTATGATTAATATATTACTTTCGACAACTTTGTTTCTTGGTTGCTATATGAACGCAGCAGTTTGTTTACCTTCAATTTCTGTGCGTACAATGTTCGGACAACTCTTTTTAGATATGCGCCTATATTGCAAATTACCGCCCCGTTGTTGCGAATGTTGGTTAGCGTAATATCAAACGCTTGCATCCACATCTCGTTAATGGCTTCTTCCTTTAAGCTCATCTTGTTTGCACGTATATAGGCTACTACTTCGTTTTGCTTCTGCCAAATCCGGGTAACGACTTCCGTATAGTCTTCCGTGTTATAGGCTTCCAGCACGCAACGGCAAAAACTTACCATTTCGTTATATTCCGCCTTGACTGCTTCTATTGACTTCTTTTTCTTCTTCAAAGTCTGTTCTACGAGTGCCTTTCGGTCTAATAGAACTAATTCGCCGTCCTGCCGCTCAACTACTGCAAGATGTTTACCTATCTTCGCCGGGTTTATGCCCCTTTGTGCGGCGTATAATATCCGTGTCGGACTTCCTGCGTATTCTACTTCTCTGTTATCTGAAATAATGCGGTAAAGCCCATTCCTATGCGGTTTGATAGCTCTCCAACCTTTCCCGTGTGGGTTGCTCTGAATTTCTCTTGTTTCCGTATTTATCCGGTATCTTGAAAAACCGGGTATGACTTTGTATTTTTCCATATCTCAAAATAATTTTAATTGTCTGTTTTCGTCAGGAAGCAATACGCCAATAGTCCGTAACGCTTCCCTGTATGTAATTCCGTTATTTTCGTATCTCATGAAAACCTCGTAGGCTTTCGGGTGCAAGTCGTAAAGCATGGCAAAACGTGAAGAATAGGGGTTTTCCAAATGTGCGCCAAAGCCGCAAAACATACAGCCGGTTCTAATCGCCCCTTTGTCGTATAGTTCGCAATATGGCACGCCAAATTTTCGCAAGTATGCCCATATATCTGCGTCCGTCCAAATGCTTAACGGGTAACTGGCTAAATGACCTTCACGAAAAGAATTGCAACCGCCGCGCCTAACGTATTGTTGTTTTCTCATTTCGCTTTCGGTTGCCAACGTGCCTATTATTGGCACTTCGCCCGTTTCTCGCTGGTACTTCTTAAAAGGTCTCTTTTTCAAGCACTCGCAGCATTGCTCCGAAACCATGAAGGGCACGTTTATAAGCCGTTGCCACTTCTCGGATATTTTTCCGGTCGTGTAGCCTTTACCTTTATCCGTACCGAAAAGTCGTATATTCCGCAACTTCTCACTTTTCGTTGTCCTTGCTTGTCTTATTCCTTGTGCCTGTTCCTTGCTTATCAAAGGAAAGCCGTAGGTTGCCAATACAGCTTTAACGGTCATATTCGGGTGGATAATCACAATGTTTTCTACTGAACGGACAAACCGCACTATTTCCGGGTATTCGTTCCCGGTGTTACAGAATACACCTTTTATCCCCCTGTCTATAAAGCGGCGAGCAAGGTCAAGCAATACCGTACTATCCTTACCACCGGAAAAACTGATGAAGGGCGTTTTTTCCGTCTTTGCCATATAGTTTTCTATGGTGGCTACGGCGTGGTCTATCTTTTGTTCCAACGTCCATTGCTGGCGTTCCTGTAATGTCTGAATGTCCATATTACAAAAAACTGAAAATGTGTTTTATAATGTCCACAGTCCAACCGTTACCCAACATCTTGTATATCTGTGTTTCCGAACACTTCCAAACATACCAATCCGGGATAGTCTGTAACCTTGCGCACTCGGTAGGGGTAAGACGGCGTAATCTTTCGCCTATAACTGCGATGTTTTGATTACTCCCGTCTTGCCGCGCCCGTGCCGGGATTGTGCCTGCTTTTCCGCTTTTTATCTCCCTAAAACCGAAGTCGGCTTTATGTGTTCTGAACATCCCCGATACGACCGCCGGTATATGACCGTCACCCATGCCCATAGCTGCAACCGTAGGTGTGCTCTTATTGACCGCTTCCGTTGCGTGTGCTTGGTTGGAAGAAATGCAAAGCATATTGTTCTGCTCCCATGCGTTAGAGGTTAAAGTGGGCGTTTTATTCTCGATAAATCCTCCTTTATTCTTACCTCGTGGGAATTGGTCTATTCGGGGTGTTATAAGTGTCGTACTTGAACATAAAGACATTTTGCTACTTTGGCAGCCTACTGTTACCGTACCGGACTTTTCCGGGTTGATTTTCGGGACAAATCCGCTTTTTCCCTTGTATAAGCGTTCTATTCTTTTCCTTGAAGATGGAGAAACGTCATATTTGTTTGGTACGTCTTTATCCGGTTCTAAAATATCCCGTAACAATAAACCTTTATCTTTCGGCTGTGGAATGTCGGTAAATACTTCCGAGAAAAGCCCTTCCGTTCGGGTGCGTATGTTAGTCCAATAAAGCCGTACCCTGTTTTGCGCACTGACTAACGCGCTATTTATTTCTACCGGGAATATGCCCAACGCTTCACTAATGACACGTTCGTACTCCTTACGCATCCTTACGTTTTCAAGCAAGAACTTTATTTCGGGATTTATAGCCCTTAACTCTTTCAATATGCGCACGTACTCAAAGAAAAGCACGCTTCTCGGATCTTTGAAATTAAGCTGCTTCCCTGCAAAGCTGAAACCTTGACACGGTGAGCCGCCTATCAGCAAATCTATTTTAGGCAAGTCGCTACCTTTCACTTGGGTAACATCGCCTAATTGTATTGTTTCCGGGAAATTGAGTTGTGTTTGCGCTATCGCGTGCTTGTCTATCTCGGAAGCAAAGTATTTATCTACTTTTATCCCGGCTTCCCTTAACGCAATCCTTCCGCAACTCATCCCATCGAATAAACTTAGCACGTTCATAGTGTTATATTAATACGTTTATAGGGTTACTTAATTTTTCGCTTAATAGCGTAGCTACCTTTTCGGCAGCGTTCCGAAACTCCCGGTTAAACTTATATTCGGCATCATAGTTGCGCAAATAGTAGCAAACGGTGCTTTGGTCGTGGCTGATTTCTTCCGCTATCCCCTGCGTATGTTCGCCGCGCTTCTTGCAATGGTGGGCGTAAATCATGCGTGCGTAAACATGCCAACGGTTACGGCTGTCTTCTACCAATGACTTAAAATTTACGCCCATCGCTGTAAGTATTGCCGCTTTAATATCGCGGTACTTCGGTGTTTTCTCATACATGACTTTCAAACCAACGCCTTTTGCTATATCCCGTTCCAATGTCGCGCCGATGCTTCTTTCCCAATTGGCAAGCAAATAAATAGCGTCGCAATCAAGCAGCAGCCGTATGTCGGCTTTCATCTGTTCGTTCCAATGTGCGCCGCAAGGCAAAGCGTTGCTAACGGGATTAATTACTTTGTGCCCTTTGGCTTTAAGCTCCATTTCCGCCCTGTTAAAGTTTCCGATATATTCCGTAACCGGAAGCCCTGTTATTTGTCCGCTTATATATACCTTCATGTTATCATCGTTTTTGAAATTTGTTAATCCGCCGTTTTCTTTCCCTGTGGCACGTCTTTTCCATTCCAACGCAAAGTATCGCCTTTTGCGTTTTAATCGGAAATTGGCGCGTTTCTGCAAGCCTACGGCGTGTTTAATGCTCTTAGCTGCGGTCGGTAGCTTGGGTTTTCAAATCCTATAAGGTCGAACATCTCTACAAATCTGTCCGCAACCCGTATTCCGTACCGTTCCGCTATATCTTCGTCTCCTATTAGGTTTGAAGTAATGACCGTAAAGAGTTGGCGGTCATATCGGTGGTATAGCAAATCAACTAACGGGCTTACCTCGTTTCCCCAAACCTTGACGCTTGCAGGTTCTGTTCCTACGTCGTCAATGTACAGAAGTTCGGTTGCCTTTAACCGGTTCAACAATTCTTGTTTTTCTCCCCGTGCCGCTTCTGTCAATGCGGAAGCTGGAATAACCGTTACTTCTTTCCTCTCCGTTGAAAGCGAGCTATAATACAAAACGCCTATAAGCTGCACAATCGCACGCGCTAACGTGGTCTTTCCGTTTCCGGGTTCGCCGTACAAGAATAATCCCGGTTTGGTGCTTACGCCGAGCAACCATTTTGCGCTTCGGGCTATATGGTCTTTGGTCGCTTCGTCTTCCTTGAAAACGTGTCCCCGTTTTTCCACTTGGAAGCGGTAGCACTCACGTAGCATCGCCGGTACGTCCTGCGTGTAACGGTCGATTCTAAATCGTGCTTCGCAAGGGCTTTTTCTTCGTAGTGCTTCCGCAAACGCTGCTATGTTCACTCTTTGCGGTTGCCCCTGCTGTTCCTGCTTTTTTTGTTCCTCTGCCATTTTCTTGCAATTTTGAACGGTACTTAATCCTTAGTTGGTTTATCAAGTGTTGCGCTTGTTCTTTGTAGTCGTTATGCGTAACTTTGGTTAGTTCCCATTCTGCTATGACTTCTTCGGCTTCGCGCCGTAGTGTGTCCGGGTTCGTGTGAAGCTGCATACAAATAACCTCAATTTGCGCCCGGTGCGTTTCGTTGAAAAACTCATCTAAAAACTTTCGGTTGTTTTCTCTTTCTCTCGCGTGCGCGTTATCAACAACATCAACAACAGAATTATTATTTAGATATTGATATGGATATAGATATGCTTTATCTTCGCTTATCTTTCGGTTATCTATATCTTCTCTTTCGGTTATGTCGTCGATTATGTTTTCGGTAATGCTTGGGTTATCTTCGGTTATCTCTTGGTTATCCGTTGGGTTATCTTCTCGGTAATCTTCGGTTATGTCCCGGTTATCCGTTTCTTTATTTAGGTTATCTCTTTTCTGATAGTAAGGATTACGCTTCCCTTTGGAAAAATTCGGGTTTCCTCCCTTTTTGCCGTTCTCCTTATTCCGTTCCAACCGGGCAGTATTCATATCAAACCTTGATTTGAACGCCAAATAAAAACCTTTTACAACCGCATCCGTTCCTTCTTCGGGTTCTATATTGTCAAATGCGTAGTCAAAAATAACCCTCATTACCTCCTTGCACAATTCGGGCGGTAATCCCATGACCGTTTCTCTGATATCGCGGTAAATTATAATACTGTCTTGGCTCATCGATTGCTCGTTTAGTGGGACGTACTTTTTAGGGTACGTCCCGGTTATTACTATTCTTCTTCGTCTTTGTATGCCATGCAGAAAGACTTTTCAATGATTGCGTTACAAGCAAACGGAGAAGCGGAAAGTATCGAAATATCTACTATCTTACGTTTGTCCCCGTCCTTTTCGCTACGCTCCTTTACTTTTGCGTTAATCCACGCCGTTATTACCACCTTAGCCGTATCTACGTCCTTAGTGCGTACAATGAAGTCGTAGCAAGTCTTTTCGGGTTCTTCTTCGTCGTTGGTCTTGATGGCTATTTCTGCTTCAACTTTGTAATACTTGACATCGCCCCGTTGTTCTTCTGCGTTGTCCGCTTCCTCTCCGGCATCGTTCGCTCCGTCTTGTGCTTCTACATACTTTTTTAAGCGGTCGTTAAGAATAACTACGCTATCCATCATTTTTACGCCTGTAATATCGAATGACTGCGTAAAATTCAACTCTATAAAATCCGTAGCTACCTCTATGGCTTTTGTTACGTTTTGCGCCTGCAAGATGAAGTTATGCCGCTTCATGCCTATCGATGCGCTTACCTTGAACGGGTAAAGCCCGGTTCTCTTGTTTAGCGTTGCTAATCGGCGTTGGTTGCTTACCTCCACTTCCTTTATTTCTTCGGCTTGGATGCTGAAATTTATTTGCGAGGCTAATTCTTGGTCTATGTATTTGCCGCGCTCAAAAAGAATTTCGTTACGCTCAATCGTAACGACTTCGCCCGTACTTTCGTCCACAAAATCTTCCTTCCACGTTTTCAGTACGTTTGTGGCTAAATACTTCCCAATTATACGGCGTATGTCCGAAGTCTTAAACCGTATTTCGTCCTTGCGCGTTTGTATCTTCTCGTTCATAGTTTCTCAATCAAAATTTGTTCGTAAAGTTCCGTGAATGTGCGCCCGGCGTAACGTGCCGTTGCGCTGTCGTGGAAGCAAAGCCGGGAGCCGAAGGTCGCACTCGTATGCGTAGCCGCGTAAGTCGTATACGCACACGAAAGACCGGCAGAACCTTTGCCTTTGGCGTTTTCCTCAATGTAGAAGTAAGGGTAATACTTATATTTGTCCGTATCGTTCCAATCCGGCTTCCATCCCTCATTGAGTGCTTCGGTAATGGTTTCCAACTTGCGGCGTGCTATTTCGTCGGGTCGGAAGCCTTGCGCCTTCATGTCCTGCTCGTTCATGGGTTCAATGCCCAACACGTTGCAAGCATCGGCGTAGGACTTTACGCGCTCGGTTATTTCTTCGTATTCCTGTTCTTCGGTGTAGAAGTCGAATACCGTTACTTCGTTGCTGTCTTCGTCTATAAATTCCAACAGGGCTTTTTGTGCTTCCTGCTTGGTGTCGTAACGTCCGATAAGTTCTGTTGCTTCGTCTTTAATCTGATATAAAAATGTCTTTTTCATCTTTGCAAATTCTTTATTTGTTAAAACAATGTTCCTTCTTTCGGCTTCTGTGCGTCGCCGTATAAAATTCTCCGTTGTCTGGCTATGGCTAACCGTACTTCCTTGATTGCGCTTTCTCTCCCTAAAAGGCTTTCTTCGTAATCCATCAGTTCGGCTTCCGTCGTAGCCAAAAAGTAACCGCCGGAAGTGGCTATAAGACCGGGTAAGATGTCCGTAGTCCGTATGTGGTTTATTATTTTCCTGCATCGGGCTTCGTCTATCTTATACCCTGCAATGCTTAACCGCATTACGATCGTGCGGTTTGTAACCGCGTTTTCCTTTCCTGTCTTGGTTTTCAACCCTGCCAAAATCACGGGCAAAAGTTCCTTTTCTTCGTACTCGGTCAGCGGCTGGGTTTCCTTGTCAAATCCCTTTATCATGGCTAAAATGGAGTTTTATTGAATTTTATTTTTAATCCCGGTTTCGCTATATGCACCGTCTTACCCGTTGCTTTTGCTATACCGTTCCGAAAAGCCATAGCGTTTCCGTTGCCGTCGCTGATATGGATTAACACAATGTTGTTTACCGCCGTCAGGTCGTTTGCCCTCAAAGTGTCTAAACAAGTGTAGTAGCTTAGGTGGCTTCTCCTTACCCGTTCTTGCAAAACTTCCGGTATGTCGCCGTTTTCTACCCGTTTCGCCAATATATCCGGGTCATAGTTGCATTCTATTAGAATGTTGCTTAACCCCTTGAATGTGCAAGGCAAATAATAGGTGTCGGTAGCGAACAAAATGCCGCCGGTTTCTTCATGCCAAATGTAGAAGCCGAGAGGTTCTGCCGCGTCGCGCTTTGTCTGAAACGGGATAACTACAAATCCGCCCAACTGCAAGCGTCCGTAACTACCTGCTTCCGCTTTTATCGGAATGGGGGCGTAGTTCCCTTTCATGTATTTCCCTGCACCCTCTATCGTGCCTTCGGAAGCGAATACCGGAATAGCGTAGCTTAAAACTTCGTCTATCCGCCCGGCGTGGTCGCCATGCTCATGTGTAACCAAACACCCAACAACTTTGCGGACGTTGCCGCCCAAAGCTTCTAATACCTGCTTGAACGGTTTCCCGGCTTCGAGCAGGAGGGCTTCTCCTGCGTTTTGCAAAACGTAGGCATTGCCCTCACTGTTAGACCCTATTACGGTTAGCTCCATAATCAAAAAGACGGTTTGGCGTTGCTGTTTCGGTTATATCCGTTTGCCGCTTGGACTTCCTGCGGAGTAGGCTGTGCGGCGGTTGGTGCTGGCTGTTCTGCCGCTTTATCGTCTATACCTATGGCAGTCCCTTTATTGGCTTCGTCCCTTATCTCAATCGCTACCGCATCCACTACCTGCGTACTTGATTCGTCTCCGTCGCCGAAATCCGAGCCGGTAATGTATTCGTATAGTGCTTTCTTCGCCTTGCGTTCCGCTTTTCCGCGTATTTGGTCGTTGCTGCTGTAATTGTTCTTGGTTACGGTGGTGTTAATCGTAAAGCTGTTCTTATCTCCGTTGTGTTCGTAGCTTATCTTACAAGCCAATTCCGCGTATTGTGGATTTTGGCTTTTGTCTTGACCAATTTCTATTACATAGCGTACCCCCAACTTTTTAAGCAATGCGGTATAGCCTTCTTTGGTCGGGTACATCCGTTCCGCCAATATGTTAAATTGGTTTCCTGTCGGAAGCAAGCCGATTATCACCGCGTCTATGATGCAATCGCGCACAACGTCACGGGTATAAAGCGGCAAAACTTGTCCCTTGCTGTTTGGCTTCCCCGTCCTGTCGGTCATGAAGCCTATTTTTGTGTTCATTAGCGGCATGAAAACTTTATCCATCACTTCGTTTGTCAATGCTTCACGAAGTAGGGTTACAACGCTTACGGCGTTGAAAGCTGCCGCCACGTTACCCACAATTTCCAGCGTCATGGCTTCTCTGCAAGCCAACTCGAATTTTTCTTTTGCGGCTTCAATGGTAGCCGGTAATTTGCTTTGGCACATAATCAGTTCTCTTTGGGGGTTTCTGTGAATAATTCGGCAAAGAATTTCGCGCCTTCCTGTTTAATCCGCTCGTGTAGTCTTTGCATGGCAACAAGTTCCGTAGCCTGTTTAACAAACGGCGCGGATTCTTTCCGGGTAATAAGTTCGGCTATTCCGAAAGTTACCGCCTTTCCACTTCCACCGATTCCGATGATTGCCCCTGTTGCGCTTTTCCCTTTTTCGTCGGTTGTGTCCGTGTCGCAAGCAATCAGCACAATTCCGCGCGTCTTCTTTTCTTTCGTCAATGGCTCTAATTGCGTTGTCACAATTTCGGTTGTTTTCTTGATAAAGTCCCCTTCGGGTAAATTTCCCAACCTTGCGCGTGTTTCATCGCTCATCTCGGCTTCCGTATCTTCTTCCACCGAAGACGGAAGGCAATAGAAGTCCGTGTACAGGTCGGCGAACGTGGCGGCGGCGTGGTCGCTCATCGCTTCCGTTTTGAAGCAAAGCCGGGAGCCGAGGCACGCAAACGCAGACGTAGCCGCGCAAGCCGTAGACGCAG
>ULKS01016841.1_pt1 | contig 16391 bp, 15 predicted proteins | sample 1951211 | NCBI WGS metagenome assembly ULKS01 (sample SAMEA4835506, study PRJEB28245) | human gut metagenome | biome: gut microbiome; material: fecal sample | place: Denmark | collected 2008 | reverse complement strand
TCCCTTTTTATTCGTCTTTTCCAGAGATTTTTCGTAACTTTGTAATCAAGTATGAAAACAATAATATTATATCTGGCACTCGCGGCAATGATGCTTACGGCATGCACAGACAGAAAGCCCGTGAAAAGAGAAGCCGAAAAGATAGACACCATACCTGTCATGGTGATGCAGATAAAGAAATGCGCCAAGCTGTACACGGCTGAATATCAGGTGCACAAGATTGTAACGCACGACGACCAGGTGAAGCTGAAAGGCTCGTTCCTGCAGCAGAAGTTCGACTTCTCCGTGCCGCTCACGACGAGAAAGATAGCCATACCGATAGACGCCACGCTGAAGGCATATATCGACTTCGGCAACTTCTCTGAAAAGAACGTAAGGCGCAACGGCGACAAGATAGAGATAATACTGCCCGACCCGAAGGTTGAGCTGACCGGAAGCCGCATTGACCACAACGAGATAAAGAAGCACGTGTCGCTGATAAGGTCGAACTTCAGCGACGCCGAAATGGCCAACTACGAGAAACAGGGACGGGCGGCGATAATCAGCAGCATACCGCGGCTGGGCATACTCGACATGGCCAAGGAGAGCGCAGCGCATGCCCTGATACCAATGATAACCAAAATGGGATACAAGGAGGAGAACATAACCATAACGTTCAGAAAGAAATTCACCGACAGCGACCTGCCGATGATTCTTGAAAATAACACTATCGAAAATGGAAGAATTCAATAATAACTACCGCCGCAAAAGGAGCAAATGGGCCAGCATGTGGCTGATGATAGGACGCCTGAAGCTATCTATAATTTTCATCGTCATCCTTGTAGCCATCATTGCGTCGGCATATCTTGTCAGGTCGTGCAGGGGCAACGAGGCCACGGTATACGTAGACGACAAAATCGACATAACGCCGACACAGGTGCTGGCGATGAAAGAGATAGGCGAATGGGAGTTTCTGTCTATTGAAAACGAGGAAATGATAGACACCGTGAGGAAAGGCTTCTTTAAGGACGACGAGCTGATACGAATATACTACGGCACACTGCGCCTCGGATTCGACATGAGCGAAGCCAAGGCCGACTGGATAAAAGCCGACAAAGACACGCTCGTGATAACCCTGCCGAAGATAAAGCTGCTCGACGAGAACTTCATAGACGAAGCCCGCACAAAATCGTTCTTCGAGTCAGGCTCATGGAGCGACAAGGACAGGGCCGACATGTATAAGCGCGCCTATGCAAAAATGAAGGCAAGATGCCTTACAAAAGAAAATATAGAAAACGCACAGGACAACGCCAAAAGGCAGTTTACGCAGATGCTGAAGGCCATGGGCTTTGAGCATGTAAACATAAGCTTTGAAGGAAATCAGGCACGCTGACACCGGAAAAACCGACAGCCGGAAGGCATCAGAAGAACAGGCAGAACACTCCTGCCCCGATAAACAGGGCGCCCACGCCTACACTTACCCAGCGCTGAAGAACATGCATGCGCTCCTTCATGGCCGACAAGCCGGCAAGGCCGTAAGCCACGGCCCAGGCCATAAGCACCGTAGGTATGGCTGTGGCAACAGAAAATACTACGGGCAGCATAAATCCGCCGTGCGACTCGACAGAAAGAGGCATGAGCATGCCGAAATAAACCACGGCACTCTCTGGACAGAACGACAGGGCAAGAAGAAGCCCCAGAGCCATGCTGCCTCCGGCCCCATGGAAGCGATGTCCGCGTGAATGCACATCGGGACAATGCTCATGGCGGTGGATCAGATGGCCGAGCATGAAATATAATCCGATGACTATGAGCACCGGAGCCAGCAGGCGCTCGCCCCACTCGCTGAACCAGTGGCCCAGCGACAGCATGTCGGCACCGTTGCGCAAAACAACGATCAGCACCATGCCAAGCACCGAATAGGCAATCATCCGGCCGAAGGTGTAGAAAAGTCCGTTAAGAAACACTCGGCGACGGTTAGCCACATCGCGCGCAATATAGCCCATGGCTGCAATGTTGGTGGCAAGCGGACAGGGGTGAAGTGCCACTATAAGACCAAGCAAAAACGCCGTCAACAAAGGAAACTGAGTATGCTCTATTATGCCGTGTATCCAATCCATATCATCTGAAAATAATAAGAATAAAAAACAAAAACAAGCCTGAAAACCATGCAGCAGCATGCCACATTAAGCATAGGCATCGCTTTTCGGCATGCAAAGATAATGCAAGTTGAGAGCAGAACAAAACAAATTTGGCTGTTTTTTGACAAAGCCGGCCCGACAAGTTGTATGCCAGTCAATGTCAAAACATATAAAAACAAAAGCTAAACAGCATGACGCCACATGCCGCGAAACCGCACGGACAAGCCACATGCAACATCATATAACGGATATGAAAAAGTCAAACGGAATAAAAGTAAAAAAAATTTGGCTTTTAATTATAAATGAATTAATTTTGCAGAAATTATAGATATAAAAATTGCATGAGCACTGATAATTTAACGAAGATTCTCACCACGACAACAGAACGACTGTCAAAGCCGGAATCTCATAAGGAATTATTTCACCGGCATCGTGACGGGGATCGGCTTCCTTCAGGCAAGACGCTTAAAGAAATCATAGAGCTTTCGCGTTCTATCTTGTGTCCCGGATATTATGGGAAGCCGACGGTAAATATCAGAACAATCACATATCATATCGGAATTAACATAGAGCGGCTGCACAAGTTGCTGTCTGACCAGATTGCAACAGGCCTGTGCTTTGTAGCCCAAAAGACATAGAACTGCAAAAAAGGAAATATAAAAAATCAAATTAACCCAATAAAACAACCACTCGCAAAATAACAAAGAAAAACCTTTATAATGGAACAAGAATTTGAACTCATCGCCAAAACGTTCATGGGTCTGGAGCCCGTTTTGGCACAGGAGCTGACAGAGCTTGGAGCTAACAATGTGCAGACAGGACGACGCATGGTGTCATTCACCGGTAACAAGGAAATGATGTATCGGGCTAACTTTCAGTTGCACACGGCAATAAGAATTTTGAAACCTATTGCACACTTCAAGGCAGACACGGCCGACAAGGTGTATGACGAAATAAAGAAAATAGACTGGACACAGTATCTCGACCTGAAAAAGAGTTTCTCGGTTGACTCGGTTGTGTTCTCTGAGGAATTCAGACATTCAAAATTTGTGTCTTACAAGGTGAAAGATGCCATAGTAGACCAGTTCCGCGAAAAATTCGGAAAGCGTCCTAACATATCAGTGGCCAACCCGGACATTCGCCTGAACATGCACATCGCCGAAGACCAGTGTACGCTGTCGCTCGACTCGAGTGGTGAAAGTCTTCACAGAAGAGGATACAGACAGGAGTCTGTCGAGGCTCCTCTCAATGAGGTTCTCGCTGCTGGAATGATTCTTATGACCGGCTGGAGAGGCGAAACAGACTTTGTAGACCCGATGTGCGGATCGGGAACTCTGCCCATAGAGGCTGCCCTGATAGCCCACAACATGGCCCCCGGTCTGTTCAGAAAGGAATATGCCTTCGAGAAATGGCCCGACTTTGACCGCGACCTCTTCGACCAGATTTACAACGACGACTCTAATGAGCGCGAATTTACTCACCACATATATGGCTATGACATCGACCTTGCAGCCGTTACAAAGGCGCGTCTCAACGTCAAGGCTGCCGGCATGACAAAATGCATAACAATAGAACAGGCTGACATAAAGAACTTTAAGCAGCCTGCTGAAAAGGCTATAATGGTGACAAACCCGCCTTATGGTGAAAGAATATCTACACCAGACCTGCTGGGAACTTACCGCACTATAGGCGAAATACTGAAACATCAGTTTAAGGAGAACGATGCATGGGTGCTCAGCTATCGCGAGGAGTGCTTCGACCAGATAGGCCTGAAACCATCAATAAAGATACCTCTCTACAACGGTTCGCTTGAGTGCGAATTCCGTAAATATCAGATATTTGACGGCAAGCTGAAAGACTTCAGAAGCGAGGGAAACATCCTGAAGACAGAAGAAGAGAAACGCGCCATGGCCGACAAGCACCGCTTCAAGAAAAACCGCGAGTTCAAGAAGCGCATTGAAGAGGAGGATGACAACGAGGAAGGCGACATCCGCACGTTCAAATTCCACAAGATTTCGTTCAAAGACAGCGGCGACGGCGGACGCGAGCGCAGAAAAGGCGGCCGTGAGCGCAGAGACTTTGACGACCATAAGGATTTTAGCTACGACAAGCGCAAGGGCCGCAACTTCGACGACAACGGCGACAGGGGCGGACGCAAAGGCGGAAAAGGCTATAAAGACAACAAAGGCAAACGCGATCACCGTAAAACGTTTTGATTATGAAACATAAGAATATTGCGGCTTTAGCCAAATTGGGTTTATTTTCATTACTGATGATGCTAACAACAACAGCTGTAAATGCCCAGAAGCAGTTTACGCTCGAAGACCTTAACTTCGGCGGCAAAAACTACCATAACATGGTGCCTAAGAACAGGTATCTTACATGGTGGGGTGACCAACTCGTGAGAACAGACACGGAAGAATGCAGCCTAGTCAACAAGAAAACCGGCAAAGAGACCGTGATGTTTACTGTTGACGACATCAACAAATGGGCCGGAACAGACGACAGCACCAAAATCCGTCACCTGTTCTATGCCTCATTCCCCTATCCCGAAAAATCACTCGTACTGATCAACGGCAAGAAAGAGCGCATGCTCATTGACTTCAAGTCGAAAAAGGTTGTATGGCGCCAGAGCTGCGAAGGCGAAAGCAACGCAGAATGGAACGCCGCATCAAGAGCAGTTGCTTTTGTAAAGGATGACAACCTGTTTGTTACCGACGGCGAAGGCAAAACCACTCAGCTTACAACCGACGGAAGCAGGGAGATTGTTTACGGACAGAGCGTACACCGCGATGAATTCGGAATATATAAAGGCACATTCTGGAGTCCCGACGGACAGAGTCTGGCTTTCTACCGCATGGATCAGAGCATGGTTGCCGACTATCCGCTCGTTAACATCGACACACGCATTGCCACCGAAACGCCAATAAAATATCCTATGGCGGGCGAAACAAGCCATAAGGTTACAGTGGGCGTTTATAACCTGAAGACAGGAAAGACAATATATCTGAAAGCAGGCGACCCAACAGACCGCTATTTCACAAACATAGCATGGAGCCCCGACTGCAAGAAGGTTTATATGATAGAGCTTAACCGCGACCAGACAGACATGGCGCTCGTAAGCTATGACGCAACAACAGGCAACAAGCTCGAGACTCTCTATAAGGAACATAACGACAAATATGTTCATCCGGTAACTCCTATCACATTCTTGCCTTGGGACGACAGCAAGTTCATACTGCAGAGTGAGAAAGACGGATACAACCATCTGTATCTGTTCAATACCAAAGGCGAGCAGCTCAAGCAGATAACAAGCGGCAAATGGCTTGTACTTGAACTCGTAGGATTCAACGAGTCGAAGAAAAGCGCAATCATACTTTCAACTGAATGCAGCCCCATCCAGAACAACCTTTATATGGTTAACATAGAGACCGGCAAGCGCACTCTGCTTGACAACGGCAAAGGCTTCCACGCTTCAACACGCGGCGCAGGAGGACATTGTGAGATGATTCTGTCAAGCACCGGAAAATATCTTTATGACAACTACAGCGAACCAGATGTGCCGCGCAAGATAAACATTGTAAGCACAGGCGACGCTAAAAACGTCAACTATTTTACAGCTGCCGACCCATGGAAAGGCTACAATGTACCTGAGTATTCTTGTGGAACCATCAAGGCTGCCGACGGCACCACAGACTTGTATTACAGAATGGTGAAGCCGATAGGCTTTGATCCTAACAAGAAATATCCTACCGTTGTATACGTTTACGGAGGCCCCGGCATACGCAACGTGGAGGCACGCTGGCACTATGCGAGCCGCAGCTGGGAAACATATATGGCTCAGAAGGGCTATCTGCTCTTCATCCTCGACAACAGAGGTTCGTGCGACCGCGGACGCGACTTTGAGCAGGCAACATTCCGCCACCTTGGCGTAGAGGAGATGAAAGACCAGCTCAAAGGCGTAGAATATCTGAAGAGCCTTGCTTATGTAGACACCACACGCATGGGAGTTCACGGCTGGAGTTTCGGCGGATTCATGACAACATCGCTCATGACAACCTACCCCGACGTATTTAAAGTAGGCGTTGCAGGCGGTCCGGTAATCGACTGGAAATGGTATGAAGTGATGTACGGCGAGCGTTATATGGACACACCGCAGGCCAACCCTGAAGGTTATGCAGAAACAAGCCTGATAAACAAAGCAAAGAACCTGAAAGGCAAACTGCAGATAATAATAGGCACTGTCGACCCGACTGTAGTTCCGCAGCATGCCATCTCATTCCTTAAGGCTTGCATCGAGGCAGGCACGCAGCCCGACTTCTTTGTATATCCCGGCGAGGGACACAACATGATGGGTCATCAAAGCGTACACCTGCATGAAAGAATAACACAATATTTTGAGGATTATCTAAAGTAAAAACGATAAACAAATCTTATCATAAAAATGAAGATATTATTATTGGGCGGAGGCGGCCGCGAACATGCACTGGCATGGAAAATAGCTCAAAGCGACAAAGTTGAGAAACTATATATTGCTCCGGGCAATGCCGGAACAGCCAATGTAGGCGAAAATGTTGACATAAAGGCTGACGACTTTGGATCACTGAAGGACTTTGCCGTAGAGAAAGGCATCAACATGGTTGTTGTAGGACCGGAAGATCCCCTGGTAAAAGGCATCTATGATGAATTCAAGAATGATGCACGCACAGCCAACATCCCCGTCATCGGTCCGTCAAAGCAGGGAGCAGTTCTTGAAGGCTCAAAAGATTTTGCCAAAGGATTCATGCAGTGCCACAACATACCGACAGCAAGATACCAGACATTCAACGGCACAAACATTGAGGAAGGACTGAAATTTCTCGAAACGCTTCAGCCTCCATATGTTCTAAAGGCCGACGGCTTGTGTGCCGGCAAGGGTGTTCTTATTGTTCCGACACTTGAAGAAGCCAAGAAAGAATTCAAGGAAATGCTCGACGGAATGTTCGGCAACGCATCGGCAAATGTTGTAATCGAAGAATTCCTGAGCGGTATCGAATGCTCCGTATTTGTACTGACAGACGGCAAGAACTATAAGATCCTGCCTGAGGCAAAAGACTACAAGCGCATAGGCGAACACGACACAGGCCTCAACACCGGCGGAATGGGCAGCGTAACTCCTGTGCCCTTCGCAACAAAAGAATGGATGCAGAAGGTTGAAGACCGCATAATCCGCCCGACCGTAGACGGACTTGCAGCAGAAGGCATCGACTATAAGGGCTTCATCTTCTTCGGTCTTATCAACGTCAACGGCGACCCGATGGTTATCGAATACAACTGCCGCATGGGCGACCCTGAGACTGAGAGCGTGATGCTGCGTCTGAAGAGCGACATCGTAGACCTCTTTGAAGGCGTGGCCAACGGCGATCTCGACAAGCGCAAAATTGAATTCGACGAGCGCGCAGCCGTATGCGTAATGCTTGTAAGCGGCGGATATCCCGAGAAATATGCCAAGGGCTACACCATCAGCGGCATTGACAAAGTTGACGGAAGCATCGTGTTCCACTCCGGTACTGCCATCAAAGACGGCAATATCGTTACGGCAGGCGGACGCGTGATAGCCGTAAGCTCTTACGGAAAAGACAAGGAAGAAGCCTTGAAGAAATCGTTTGAAGAAGCTCAGAAGATTGAATTTAAGGACAAATACTTCCGCAGTGATATAGGACAAGACCTCTAGACGGAAGGTAACATTGAAGGTCAAGACGGTGTGTCAAAATATGTAGTTACAGGAAAAGGCTGAAATAAGTTCGTGCCCGATGAGCAGAAACAAATAGAAACAGCCCGTTAAAACAGCTTTACATCTGCCTTAGTTACAAGGGAAGACTGTTACAAATAACGGAAGCATCCTTTAACAATATTTTGTCACACCATCTTCTATTATAATAATGTGTTCTTATTGGAACATATATTTCCATTATAATTAAAGAATTTAAGGTTTTCAGAAGTGGTAAAAAGATTACAGAACAAAATAGCGGGAAGCCGCTTCGCACTGCCGGTGACGGCAGTTTATTCAATTATGATATGGCTGGCAGGCGGCCTTATCGCAAATCAGCTGTATCTTCATTTCCTGTTGTTCGGACTTTCTGCCTATTTGATGGTCGAGCTCAACAACAGCAACTCGCTCATACGCATCTACAGCCGTATGGTTTCCTGTTCGTTTATGGCACTTACGCTCATGTCTGCTTTTCTTTTCGATTCCACAGACGTGTGGGTCGTCCAGTTTTGTGTTGTTGCCACATATCTTATTCTGTTCAAATGCTATCAGAACAAGCGCTCGCAAGGCTTGGTGTTCTATGCATTTTTCTTCATCGGCATTGCCAGCATCTTTTTCATTCAGATATTATACTTCGTACCATTCCTATGGATAATGATGCGTGCCAACCTCATGTCGTTCAGCATGCGTTCGCTCCTGGCGTCACTCATCGGCATAACAGCGCCATACTGGTTTCTGTCGGGGTATTTCATCTTCAACGGCACGGCCGACCTCCTGCTCGCCCACATAGAGTCGATAGCTCAGTTTGCATCGCCATTCCAGTTTGACTTCAGCAATTATCACGTAATAGCTACTTTTGCTTACATCACGATTATCGCCGCAATAGGCAGCTTCCATTTTCTGCGCAACAGCTATAAGGACAAGATAAGAACCAGGATGATTTATGAGATTCTCATAACAATGACCGCCATAACCTTTGTCTTTATAATATTACAACCGCAGCACATAAAGCCGCTGTTAAGCATCATGACAATAAGCACGAGCATACTGGCAGCCCACTATATAGCACTGACAAATACAAAGCTGACAAACATCACGTTCTGCTGCCTGACAGCAGGCACCTTAGCACTAACAGCATATAACTTATGGATTCCCTGATAGAAATTCTGACAAACTACGGATACGTAGGAATGCTGATTTCTGCATTCCTTGCGGGCAGCATATTCCCCTTGAGCAGCGAGGTGGTTATGCTTGCGCTTCTTGCAGCCGGACTCGACCCGTGGCAGTTGGTTATTTACGGCACAATAGGCAACGTGCTCGGAAGCATGCTCAACTATGGCATCGGCATGCTCGGACGCATAGACTGGATTGAAAAATACCTGCACGTGAACAAAAAAAGAACTCGACAGAGCTAAACGGTTCATGGCCGGCCGTGGCGCATGGATGGGCTTTTTCTCCTTTCTTCCGGTTATCGGCGAAGGCATAACAATAGTACTAGGCCTGATGCGCTCTAACGTTGCCATAACCGTCATAAGCGTTATAATCGGAAAATTTCTGCGATATGCGCTCATCATCTACGGCGTTGAAATTTTCGTGTAGCCAAGAGCGGCGGTGCATACATGATAATACATTGAATATCAAAAAGTTACGCACATAGATATAAAGCATACACAGCACATATTGACATGCCGCGAGATGCGGCAGAGGGGCAAAAGCCACACAACATGTTATGCCTTAGGCAGTTACACAAACTCAAGATAATATTAAAACAAATTAATTTATTTTGTTTTATCTCTGATTTACATTATCTTTGCACGTATTTTATTGAAAATTGAAATTCATAAAAAACAGTTATATTCAATGAAACAATTTAAATTAGTGGACAATATTCTAGGCTGGTTAGCTTTTTTTATTGCAGCCTTCGTATATTGTAGCACCATTGAGCCGACAGCCAGTTTCTGGGACTGTCCGGAGTTTATTACAACAGGGTATAAGTTAGAAATCGGTCACCCGCCCGGTGCACCTTTCTTCATGCTCACAGCCAATCTGTTCTCTCAGTTTGCCAGCGACCCGTCGCAAGTGGCCCTCATGGTGAACACTATGAGCGCACTTCTCAGCGCAACATGTATTATGTTCCTCTTCTGGACCATAACACACCTGACACGCAAACTTATTCTGAAAGACTGGAGCCAGCTGACAACAGGCAAGCTCATTGCCATTGAAGCCAGCGGCCTTGTGGGAGCATTGATATATACATTCAGCGACACATTCTGGTTCAGTGCCGTTGAGGGTGAGGTTTATGCCTACTCTTCAGCGTTCACGGCCATTGTGTTCTGGCTCATACTAAAATGGGAAGACCATGCCGACGAGCCTCACAGCGACCGCTGGCTGGTGCTTATCACCTACATGACCGGACTGAGTATCGGTGTTCACCTGCTCAACCTCCTTTGTCTTCCGGCCATTGTCCTGGTGTTCTATTACCGCAAGTTCCCCAATGCCAACCTCAAGGGTTCTCTCATAGCCCTCTTCATATCGTTTGTGCTTGTTGCAGCCATCCTCTACGGCGTGGTTCCGGGCATCATCAAGGTTGGCGGATGGTTCGAGCTGTTTTTTGTCAACGTGCTGGGCTGCCCGTTCAACACCGGCGAGATTATCTACATCATACTGCTCGTGGCCATCGTCATATGGGCTATCTATGAGAGCTACAACAACAAGAACCAGAAGCGCGAGAACATTTCGTTCCTGCTCTCTGTTGCCATGCTCGGCGTGCCGTTCTACGGTTTCGGCATATCAGCCTTCATCATCGGCGTAATAGTTCTTGCTGCCCTGTGGTTCGTACTCAAATGGAAGCGCGGCAAGGAGCTGCTCGTAAGCTCACGCATCAAGCACACAGCTCTGCTCTGCATGCTTATGCTTATGATCGGATATTCAAGCTATGCCCTCATCGTCATCAGGTCTTCGGCCAACCCGCCTATGGACCAGAACTCTCCCGAGGACATCTTCACGCTGGGAAGCTACCTCAGCCGCGACCAGTATGGCGACAGCCCGCTGCTCTTCGGACAGGCTTACACCTCTCAGGTGCAGTTTGACCGCGACGGCGAATACTGCAAACCGCGCATGAAGCAGGGCGCACCTATATATCAGCGCAAGGAGAAAGCTTCTGCCGATGAAAAAGACTCTTACTTCATAGTTCGCTATAAAACCGACTACATCTACGCACAGAACATGGTGTTCCCGCGTATGTGGGATGCCGCACACGCTAGTGCATACGAGAGCTGGATGGGCGGAGTTGACGGCACACAGGTGCCTTACGACCGCTGTGGCGAACCTGTTACAGTGAAGATGCCTACACAGTTTGAGAACATACGTTTCTTCCTGTCTTATCAGTGCAACTTCATGTACTGGCGCTACTTCATGTGGAACTTTGCAGGCCGTCAGAACGACATCCAGGGCAACGGCGAACTTGAGCACGGTAACTGGATTTCAGGTATTCCGTTCTTCGACAACTGGCGTCTGGGCGACCAGAGCAAGCTGCCTGATGACCTGAAGATGAACAAAGGACACAACGTATTCTACTGTCTGCCGCTGCTGCTCGGCCTCATCGGTCTGTTCTGGCAGGCTTACCGCGGACAGCGAGGCATACGCCAGTTCTGGGTAGTGTTCTTCCTGTTCTTCATGACAGGTCTGGCCATCGTCATATATCTTAACCAGACACCTATGCAGCCGCGTGAGCGCGACTATGCTTATGCCGGTTCGTTCTATGCCTATGCAATATGGTGCGGTATTGGTGTTGCTGCAATAATCGACTTGCTGAAGAGACTAAAACTCAACGGTACAGCCGTATCTGCAGTGGTTTCAATCCTCTGTCTGCTCGTTCCTATACAGATGGCAAGCCAGACATGGGACGACCACGACCGCAGCGGACGCTACACATGCCGCGACTTCGGACAGAACTATCTGATGTCAATGCAGGACAAAGGCAATCCGATCTTGTTCACCAATGGTGATAACGATACATTCCCGCTTTGGTACAATCAGGAGGTTGAAGGTACAAGGACAGACGCACGCGTCTGCAACCTGAGCTATCTGCAGACCGACTGGTATATCGACCAGATGTGCCGTCAGGCTTACAACTCTCCGTCAGTGCCTATCACATGGCCGCGACTCGACTATTGTTCAGGCACCAACGAGTATATAGAAGTTGTCCCTGAACTCAAGCAGCAGATTCTTGACTTCTATAAGACTAACCCGAAAGAGGCAAAGGCCACATTGGGCGACAATCCGTTTGAGGTTAAGAACATTCTTAAGCACTGGGTACGCGACGGAAAGGACGACATGCACGTAATTCCTACCGACACTCTGTATCTGACTATAGACAAAGAGGCCGTAAGAAAGAGCGGCATGATGATGGCGAGCGACTCAATACCTGACAAGATGGTCATTTCGCTCAAAGGCAAGAACGCTCTCTATAAGAAAGACCTGATGATGCTCGAGATGATTTCACAGTGCAACTGGACTCGTCCGGTATATGTTGCAATAACCGTTGGCGACGAAAACTATATGAACCTTGGCAACAACTTCATACAGGAAGGTCTTGCCAACCGCATCACTCCTTTCACTACAAATGCTCCGGGCATGAAGAACTTTGACACTGAGCGTGTTTACAAAAACCTGATGACACGCTTCAAGTTCGGAGGTCTTGACAAGAAGGGACTGTATCTTGACGAAACTGTAATGCGCATGTGCTACACACACAGACGCCTATTTGCACAGCTCGCACTCAACCTGATACAGGAAGGCAAGAAAGACAAGGCTGCCAAGGCCCTGGCTTATGCCGAGAAGGTTCTGCCTCAATACAATGTGCCGATGAACTATCTCAGCGGCGGTATCGACATAGCCAAGGCTTACGCTCTGCTGGGCAACAAAGCTAAGGCTAAACAGGTTATCAACTCTGTGTTCAAGAATGCTCATCAGTACATGGTTTGGTACAACTCGCTAAGCGGAAGCCGTTTCATGCAGTCGCAGCAGGATTGCATGATGCACCTGTACGTCATGAACTCTTGTATAGACATAGCTCACATGATAGACAACAAATGGGCTGAGAGCCTCATGAAGCAGTTTAACGCCGACGCTGCCACATATCAGAGCAAAGGCGGACGACTGATGGGCGAAGAATGATTTATAATTGATAATTGAGAGTTGAGAATGGATAATTATGATTGCTCTCACGACCTTTAAGCCGACTGTCAAAGAGTTGGCTTAAAGGAATATACGAGAGAATGCCTCTAAAGGCAAATCATAATAGGCTTACGTTGAGCTTAATTTCTCCATTCGCGACTCTCAATTATAAATTTGAATAAACTTAACATCAGAAAGAAAAAGAAAAAAGATGATTATAGAACAGCCGGCCAAATGGCTACGTTGGCTCTACCCGAGGGCAACATGGAGAATGGACAAGAATGAGAAGGCGGTATACCTCACCTTCGACGACGGGCCTATACCCGAATCAACGCCGTTTATCCTGAAGACCTTGGCCGAATATGGGGCTCACGCCACATTTTTCATGGTTGGAGAAAACGTAAGCAAGCACCCCGAGCTGTTCAGACAAATCGTCGAAGCCGGCCATCAGGTGGGCAACCACACATACAACCACTGGGGCGGCTTTAAGCACTCTACCAAAGCCTACAGCGCAAACACCGAAAAGGCAAACCGCCTTATCAACGCGCATCTGTTCAGACCGCCGCACGGGTGGATGCTGTGGGAACAGTATTTCTGGCTGGGGCGCAAATACCGCATCGTGATGTGGGACCTCGTTACACGCGACTACAGCAAATGGCTTACTGCCGAAGACGTGCTGAAAAACGTGAAGCGATACACGCGCAACGGCTCTATCATCACGTTTCACGACTCGCTGAAGAGCATCGACAAACTGAGATACGCTCTGCCGGAGGCACTGAAATGGCTAAAAGAACAGGGATATGAGTTTAAAACTTTCGAGTGAAACGATAAAAGCCGAGGCACGCAACCTCGGCTTTTTTGCTTGTGGCATAGCCAAGGCTGAACCTGTTGAAGCCGAAGAGGCAGCAAGATTCGCTGCATGGCTCGGCCGTAAGGGCCATGCCGGCATGGACTATATGGCTGCCAACGCCGACAAAAGGCTCAACCCGCAGCTGCTCATGCCCGGCGTAAAGAGCATCGTCTGCGTTGCGCTCAGCTACGCTCCGTCAAGCCGCATACCCGCCGACGAGCCACAGCTCGCCGCCTATGCCCTGGGCCAAGACTATCATTACATAATGAAAGACAAGCTGCGCAAGCTGGCCTCAACGCTCGGACTAACTGAACGCACAAACAACAACGCCACACTGGCGGCAACACTCCCCAAAGCAGACAAACCATGCAGCGCAAATACCGCCTCACAATCCTCACTCGGCAGCGGCCCAAATAACCTACCCGTCCACAACCAAAGGAGTAATCAAAATTTTCAATTCTCAATTTTCAATTCTCAAATCCCCACCTTCCGCGCCTTTTGCGACACGGCTCCCGTGCTCGAACGCTATTGGGCGATGAAGGCCGGACTGGGTTGGATTGGGCGCAACCATCAGCTTATAATCCCACATGCCGGCAGCATGTTCTTCCTCGGAGAGCTGTTTGTCGACGCAGAACTTGAATACGACAGTCCCATGCCCTCACGTTGCGGCAACTGTCACGCCTGCACAGACACCTGCCCCACCGGCGCCCTGCATCTGACAGACGACAGCCGGCGCACAGAGTTCAGCTCAGACCGCTGCCTCTCTTACCTGACCATTGAGAGCCGGGGCGACATTCCGCAGGAATATGCCTGCAAGATGGGCAACTGCATCTACGGCTGCGACCGCTGCCAGGACGCCTGCCCGTGGAACAGGTTTGCGCAGGGCACAACTGAAGAGCAGCTCCGCCCGCGCGAAGAACTGCTCAACATGACACGTGAGAAATGGACATCACTGACCGTGGACGACTATCGCCGGCTCTTCAAGGGCAGCGCCGTAAAGCGTGCGAAGTACGACGGACTGATGCGCAACATCAGGGCTGCGCTGCAAGATAACGACAACAATAACAATGACAAGATATGAAACAGATCAGCAAAGACATCGTGCTGGCTGCCGTGGTGAGAAGCTTCTTCAAATACTTCGTCACCGGAATAATAGAGTCGCAGCACGGCACCGACATCCAGAACGGCTTTGAGCCGATAAACGTAAAGAAAACCATGCTCAACCACTATGAGCACATTTCGCGCTATTTCAATCGCGAGGCATTCTTTGCCCTGATGCGCCTCAACTTCGCAACAGAAGAGATGGAGCAGCAGCTGCGCGAGTTTATGAAGCCAGGAACAAGCGACATGGAACTTGTCCGCTTTGCCTGCCGCACCGACGACTTCTATCAGGCCATGGTGAGCGAATATAAGCGCAACTTCGAACTGCTGTTGTGCGGCCGTCTGGAGCAGCAGGATGAGCACGACGCCAACTACACACGCCTGCCCGAAGGCGGCACGATAGACGCCGAAATGGCAGAAAAGATTATCGGCGAAATTGCCGCTCACGCTTACTCGCACGGTAAGAACATCGGCAAAACCCATTGACCGCGAGAGCTGATTAATAAGGGTAAGAGTTCCCAAACAACATCTTTATCCACACAAATCACAATGCAAGCAAACACAACCATTTGCTTACATTGTGATTTTTCGTAAGCATCAATAACCACATTCTTCCCGGAAAATCGCAATCAGGCACGAAAAACAGCCATTTTCAGTGTGCATCTGTAATTATCTTTATAACAGCATGATATGCATATATCAACAATTATGTGCAAAAATCTGATACTGTTAAAAAACATTACTCGCCCACTTTTGGGTCGTAACTCATAGAGTAACGGTTAAAAACCCTGCCACTTTTGATAAGAAACTCACCCATCTACCTCGCCAAAAACGGCATAATAACGCACAACATCATGCTTTTTGCACCTAAAGACCCATCATTTCAGCACTCAAAACGCCATAAACAGCATAACAGATCCAATAATAAGTACTAAAAATTCTCTATTTTCCTACTTTCACATAAAGATAGCCAACTGACGTTTTGAAATACGATAATCAAAAACAGATATCAAAAGTTCATATCCACATCGCTACATTATTTTAATAAAAACTAATCTACTATCGCCGCATTTTACCAAAATTTTTAATATATTTGAATAAGATATGATGCGGCTCGGCAATGCAAAATCAAAAACACCGGTTTTTTGTTTGCCATTGCTATCGCCTTTTTATATCTTTGCATTTATCACAAATGAAAACACGGACATCATGAAATTATTGCGGATTATTGCTGCCGTCGTTACGGCATTATACTTCTGCGCATGCCAACAAAACGACACACAGATAAAGCAGCTGACAAACATAGACAGCGTTGCAGACACCGGCGCCGAACGGGCACAGAACATGATCGACAGCATCGGACCATACATGAAAAACGCTACCAAGGCATCAA
>ULKS01010390.1_pt1 | contig 17283 bp, 8 predicted proteins | sample 1951211 | NCBI WGS metagenome assembly ULKS01 (sample SAMEA4835506, study PRJEB28245) | human gut metagenome | biome: gut microbiome; material: fecal sample | place: Denmark | collected 2008 | reverse complement strand
CGACAGCAGTATGCTGTTGGCTGCTCCGTGGTCGGCCATAAGGAACACGAGATACTGGTCCTTGCCTACATTCTGGTCGAGATAGCCGAACAGGTCGGCCAGACGCTTGTCGAGGTCAACATAAATCTCACGCGTCTTGTCGCTGTGAGTGCCATACTTATGGCCTATCATGTCTGTGCAAGAGAAGCTTACGGCAAGCAGGTCGGTTACATTGTCGCCGCCGAGCTGCTCTCCTGCCACGGCAGCCTTGGCCATTTCCTCAGTTATCTTGTTGCCGAGCGGCGTGTAGCATATCTGGTCTTTCGTCACCTTGCCGATGCTCTTGTTATAGTCAACGGCCCACTTCGGCAGTTCTTTCATATAGTAGGTGCTGCTTATGAAGGTGCCTGTTGAATAGTCAATCCAGTAAGCTCCGTCGGCAGCATGTCCTGCAGGGAGTATTGCGGCGCGGTCTTTGAGCGACACGCCGATGACTTTTGCCTTAAAGTCGGTGGCTATTTTAAGCTCGTCGCCGATGGTGGTTGTGAGCATGTTGCGGGGCGACATCTTGCCCTCAGCCGACTTGCTGCCCACTGTGCTGACGGTTGAGTCGGAGCAGCAGTACACCATCTTGCCGTTCCGCAGGAAGTTGTTGCCTGCTATTCCGTGTATGGCAGGCACGGTGCCGGTGTATATCGACGCATGGCCAACTGCCGTTATCGAGGGCACATAGTTTATCATCGTGTTCTCACAACTGAAGCCCTCATTCATAAGACGCCTGAATCCGCCTTCGCCAAACATGTCGTAATAACGGTAAAGATAGTCCCAGCGCATCTGGTCAACAACAATTCCCACAACGAGTTTCGGCCTGTCGGCTCCCGCAGCCAACGCTCTGGCGCTGCCAAAGGCCGTGAACATCAACACCGCCGCAACGGCATTAGCAAGTAAAGAAAATCTTTTCATCTTTTGTGTATATTAATTACAGTTTGTTCAGGGTGCTAAATTAACAACACCGGTTTACACGAATGTTTCACCGGTGTTACAATTAAGCTACGCAGCACCACACAAAGTGCGGTGCTGCGTATATGCTAATAAGTAAAATTCTGTTACAGATCCTCGCCCGTGTACTCGAGCAGCGGCAGCGTTCCCCTGAGTGCTCCGAGGGCGTTGTAGGCAAGAGAGCCCATCTCGTCCTCGCCCGGACAGATAACCACAGGAGCTATATATTCAACCTGTGCCTTCAGTCTGTCGGTGCAATAAGTGTCGTAGGCAATGCCGCCGGTAAAGATTATGGCGTCCACCTTTCCTACAAGGGCCACATGCATGGCGCCTATCTGCTTGGCGATGGTGTAGAGCATGGCGTCTACTACGTTCTTGGCGTGCTCGTCGCCTTCCTCCACATTGCGCGAGATTGTTATCATGTCGTTGGTGCCGAGATAAGCCGTGAGACCTCCGCGGCCGCTTATCATCTGCTTGATCTGCTTCTGTGTGTATTCTCCGCTGAAGCACATCGCAACGAGCTGGCCTGCCGGAAGCGTACCCGCACGCTCTGTTGAGAAAGGTCCTTCGCCGTCGAGGGCGTTGTTTACGTCGATCACCTTGCCCTTGCGGTGCGCACCAATAGAGATTCCTCCGCCAAGATGCACGACGATGAGGTTAAGATCTTCATACTTGCGGCCTATCGAAGCGGCGTATCTTCTTGCAACAGCCTTCTGGTTGAGGGCGTGGAACACCGACTTGCGCTCCATGCCGGGAATACCCGTGAAGCGTGCTTCGGGACAAAGCTCGTCGACAACCACCGGGTCGGCTATATATGCCGGACAAGAGCAGCGCACGGCAATCTCGTCTGCAATGAGCGCTCCGAGGTTGCAGGCATGCTCCATCTGGGCATGTATGAGGTCGTGCTTCATCTTGTCGTTGACGGCATAAACGCCTCCCTTAAGAGGCTTCAGCAGTCCGCCGCGTCCGATAACGGCGTCGAACTTCAGCTCGATGCCGGCCTCCTCTAGACACTTGAGGATGAAATCACGACGATATTCGTATTGGTCACTGATATGATGGAATGCGGCAAGCTCGCTCACCGGATGGTGTGCGCCGGTCATCCATACAGACTTTTCGTCTTCATAAACAGCAAGTTTAGTTGACGTAGAGCCAGGGTTTATTACAAAAATTTTCATTCAAGACAAATTGTATAAATGATAAGTTAAAGAACAATTATCTATGGCATGGCCGCCAGAGGCAGCCACGCTCACATGGAAATGTTTTTGCCCTGAGGGCGCGTCAGCCAAGTATGCCTGTGCAGGCAAGAGCCAGACTGTAATATTTTGACTCGCACGAGTCGGCACGTGAAGCAACAACAACGGGCACTGTTGTACCGCAGAGTATGCCTGCCGTCTCGGCTTTTGCAAACAATGTGATTGTCTTATAGAAGACGTTGCCCGACTCGATATTGGGGAATATCAGCACGTCGGCATTGCCCACAACGGGCGATGTTATGCCCTTGATGCTTCCGCTGTCGGCATCGCATGCCGTCTTGACATCCATCGGGCCTCCCAGACACACGTCGCCGTACTCGCCTGCCTCTGCACGCTTCTTCAGTTCTTCGTAGCAGATTGTGTGAGGGAACTTCTCGTTCACCTTCTCTGTGCAGTTGATAAGAGCCACGTTAGGACAGCTTACGCCCATGTGGCGACTTGCGCTGACGGTGTAACGCAGTATGGCGTCAAACTGATCGAGAGTAGGACGCGGAACCACTGCTGCGTCTGAGAACACGATAAGCTTGCGGTAGCTCGGTATCTGGGCAATAGTTATATGGCTCAATACTCTGCCAGGCTCAAGCAGTCCGTGCTCTTTATTAAGAATGGCGCGTAAAAGGTTATCGGTGTTGAGCGTGCCCTTCATGAGCACGGCAGCCTGACCCTCCCTGACAAGATCCACAGCCTTATAGGCCGCATCGTCGGGAGTAGGCTCCAGATACACCTCTACATGTCCCTCATACATCGAGCGGAGACGCTCGAACTCAGGTTTACACTCACCAACACACACCAACAAGAAGTCGGCAATTCCTTCCTTAAGACATCGTCCTACTACATATTCAGTGTGAGAGTCGGCCGGGCAGACTACTGCCACACGCTTTCTGTTAGTAACAGAACACTGACGGCTGACAATGTCGTCAAAATTTTGTATTGATTCCATAGCGAATAAGATTTGAGTATATAGACTGATTTTGCGGGCATGAACAGACTCACGGACTGTCATTAACTGCACAAATCGCCTTGTTTTGTGCAAAGATAGTGTTTCAACGGCAAACTTCAAAATAATTAGAGCAATAATAATGCGTTTTAAAGAATTTTAGACCAATCAATACGAAAAATGCGGTGTTTTATATCACAACGGCACTAAAACACACAGCCAACAGGTGTATATCATGGCTTATATTTACAATAAGCTCGAAGATTAGCACTTTATTACACAAAACGTTAGTTACGAATTGAAAGCAGAACCACCTAAACGGCTGTCCCGACAGGCCGAAAAGCACCCGACAGACACGCCCGGAGAGGCACGAGCAGATAAAAACCGTAAGTAAAATATCTATATTTGTTTGTATCTATCACGAAAATTCCACAAATAATTCTATAATCAAAAGAAAACAACAAACATTTGATTATAAACTAAAAGCTATCCTTTCAGAATGCAAAAGGGCATCTTTCACACTGCGAAAGGTCACCTTTTAAAAGGCAAAAGCATAGCAACCGAACGGCATGCGCCCCACCCTGACGGCACGACGCATGCAAACAAAACGGCACAATAGTACTTCAAGGCGTCGGGATGCTTACAGACTGTAAGATGCAGGACGCTAAATGAGCGACAGACCATAGTCGTGCTTTATCTCGTCCATGACAAAGACACTCTCGATAGACGACAGATAGTCGAGACGGCCGAGCACGTTGAGGATGAAATCCCTGTAACTCTTCATGTCGGTAACGTTCACCTTAAGCAGATAGTCGTATCCGCCGGAGATGTTGTAGCACTCAGTAACCTGCGTCAGCGACCTGACCACGCCGGCAAACATGGCTGCCACATCGCTGTTGAGGCGCGTCAGCTTTACCTTGCAGAACACCACGAAGCCGCGGTTGAGCTTGTCGGCGTTGAGCACAGCCACATATTTCATTATATAGCCTTCGCGCTCAAGACGCTTAAGGCGCTCGAACACCGGGGTGGACGAAAGACTGACGCGCGACGCCAGTTCGCGTGTTGTGAGCCGGGCGTTATCCTGCAGTGCCTGCAATATCTGTAGGTCTACCTTGTCGAGTTTGTCTGTTGCTGCCATAGAATATTTTTCTTTTTAGATGCCGAAAGCGGCATTTGCAAATATTATTTTTCTAAATACGAAGGCAAATATAGTGATATTTTCTAAATTACGGACACATATTGGCAGAATAATCCATACTTTATAACTTTGCAGGACGAAAACAACATTAAGGATAATGTATAACCCTAACAAGACAAACGACATGAGCAAGAATGACGGAAAACTGAGATTTGAGACGCTGCAGCTGCATGCCGGACAGGAACATGCCGACGCTGTCACGGGAGCAAGGGCCGTGCCCATATATCAGACGGCGGCATACGTGTTTGATAACGCTGCCGACGCCGAGGCGCGCTTCAGCCTGAAACAGCAGGGCAACATATACAGCCGGCTGACCAACCCCACGCAGGAGGCGCTCGAGACACGCATGGCAGCGCTCGAGGGCGGCGTGGGCGCACTGGCCGTGGCATCGGGGGCTGCGGCCATAACGTATGCCATAATGAACCTGGCAAGGCAGGGCGACCACATCGTGGCGGAGAAGAACATATACGGGGGAACATATAATCTGCTCGCTCACACGCTGACTGACTATGGCATAAGCGTAACCTTTGTAGACATATACGACCTCGACGCCATTGAAAGCGCCATAAGAAACAACACCAAGGCTGTGATTATTGAAACGCTGGGCAACCCCAACTCTGACGTGGCGGACATAAGGGCCATAGCCGACATTGCCCACAGGCACGGTCTGCCGCTGATTGTGGACAACACTTTCGGCACACCTTATATAATAAGACCGATAGAGCACGGCGCCGACATCGTGGTACACTCGGCTACGAAGTTCATCGGCGGCCACGGCACTTCGTTAGGAGGAGTGATTGTAGACAGCGGAAACTTCGACTGGAATGCCGGACAAAAGTTTGAACAGCTTACAAGTCCTGATGCCGGATATCACGGACTGGTGTTCACCGAGGCAGCCGGACGGGCGGCATACATAACACGCATAAGGGCAACGCTGCTGCGCGACACGGGGGCAGCCATAAGTCCGTTTAACGCCTTCATGCTGCTGCAGGGTCTGGAGACGCCGTCGCACAAGGGGCATGACATCTACAAAAAATACTACGACAGAGGCGCAGGCTCTATCTTCACGTTCAACATCAAGGGCGGCAGGCAGGAGGCTTTCAGGTTTATAGACAGCCTCAAGATATTCTCTCTGCTGGCAAACGTGGCCGACGCAAAGTCGCTCGTGATACATCCTGCCAGCACGACCCACTCTCAGCTCACGCCCGAAGAGCAGATGAGCCAGGGCATTGGGCCTGACACGATACGCCTGTCGGTAGGCATCGAGAATGCCGACGACCTTATAGACGACCTGAGTCAGGCTCTCGACAGCATTTAACCCCAATCCGCCATTAGACTGCACATAGCTTTATCAATTTTGTGTGTTCATGCTTTCAGCCCGCCTTCTTGTTTCTATTGGCGTCTTTTTGTTCGCTTTTTCTTGACATAGCCCGCTATGTCTGCAAAAAATTCAACAAAAGGCTGCTCGATATAAAGCAAAAATACAGACCTAATCATAATAACGGATTGGGGGTTAACTCTAACAGGCTGTACATAAAAACGCCAAGGCGCACATATCCTGAGGAGCCATGCCGCATGGCATTGGCTTTGTTCCGCAGGGATGTGTGCGCCTTGGCGTATGTCTTTATCGCGTAAGCGAGAACTTCAGGCTCAGGCCAAAGTCCTGAGTGGTGGTGGGATAGCTGCTGCTCGAAAGCAACGGCGTGTTGGTCTGGCGGTCGTAATAGAAGCTCATTGTGAGCAGGCGCGACAGCGTGTAGTCAGCCGAGAACGACAGCTTGAACGCCGAGTTGCCGCTGCTGGCTGAGCTTGTCATCGAGGCTATGTCGCGGCAGATAGACGCCTGCTTGCGGTAAGACAGGTCGAGACGCAAGTTGAGGTCGGTGTTGAATCCGGTGCTGCGCGAGCTGTTCGACGTTGAGTTGTTGTTGTTTTCGTCGTTGCTGCGGCTGCTCTTCACCTTGCGACGGCGGCGTCCGCCAAACAGTTTGAAGTTGTTTATCTTGTAACCCATGCCCACAACCCAGTCGTGACTGGTGGCCTCGTTGATCTGTATACTTGTCATACTGAGGCTGAGCACTCTCGTTGTGCGGTACTCCAGCTTGCAGGTAAGATTGTTGTTGAAGGTCATGTCTATTCCGAGCAGCGGCGAGAAGGCCTCGTTGATGCTCACGGTGCTGATGTTATACATGCTGCTCGGCACGGGGTTGCCGGTTGACACGTCGCTGACGAAGCCCAGACCGTTCATATATTCCATAAACGTGCTGTAAGAGCTGTATGAGCCGATGGCATAGATGCTCTTGTAGGCATGGTTGATGTTGAAGCTCTTGAACACGTCGCGGAACCACGGCAACTGTGACAGTCCGCTATATTTCACCGTCCAGTTAGGCAGCAGGCGCGACAGTGCGGGGAATATGTTCAGCGAGTTGCCGCCCATGCTCGTATAGGCAGAAAGGAAGGCCGGTATCATTACGTCGGCGCTGTACTTGCTGACAGATCCGTTGGCAGGGTCGAACTTCTGTCCGGCAAGCGAGCTTCCGGCAGGATATTCGGCATTGGTGTACTGTGCCTCGACACGGCTTCGGAACGACTCGAGCGAGTTGCAGAACTTCTCGAATGTAGCCGAATGATAGCCGTTGGTGGCGTCGCCCATTCCCTCAAACGCGCTGCCAAGACTTATCGTGGTCATGGTGAGCGTTCCGCTCTGTGTGGTCGGCGAGCCGGAGTACATATATTGTATGCTCTTCGACTTGGTTTCGGTGCGGCTTGCGTTGAGGTCTATCTTCAGGTTCTTCACCGGTTCGAGTGTCATTCTGAGCTGCAGGTCTTCTGTCAGACTTGTCGTGGCAGGCGTGGCCACGCTGTCGTTCATGAGCAGCCAGCCGCGCTCGGCACTCTTCTCGATGTAGCTGTCGTCAACAAAGCCGAACGCAAAGTCGAGACCCGGAGCCATTGTTCCGCCGCTGCGCTGACCGAACACGTCGCCAACGTTGGGCATGAAGCCCGGCAGATACATGCTGTACTGGTTGCGGTAAGAGAAGCTAACGTTGCGCACGAGCATCAGTCCGCGTGCCACACACTGGGCTGTCTTATACCAGACGTTCTCGTCCAGCGGAGCCTTCGGCGTAACGGTGAGCTTCAGCGTCGTCGTGCTGTCAACCTTCGACGTTATCTTTATGCGGTTGTTGTCTACAGCCTTATACTTCAGCCTGAAGGCCTTGCCGTCCTTTGTCTTGGCCGTCACCATGAGTCTCTTGCTGTTCTTGCCGTGAGACACTATCAGCGTGGTGTCAGGATTAAGCACAATCTCCTTTTCAAAGCTGCGCTTGTTCTTCGGCAGCAAGCTTTTTTCCTTGTCGGCGTCCTTTCCGTCCTTACCGCCGTTTCTGCCATTCTTGTCGTCGGCCTTCGACGTCTTGTTGTTGGCAGAGTTCTTTGCCTGCTTCAGCTGGTTGCGTCTCTTCAGCTGAGACGTGCGCGACGTTCTCGAACTCTTGTTGAATCTGTCGTTGGCCTTCTTCAGGAACGGCACATGGTTGTAAAGCCTTTCAAGATTGAACGTTCCGTTAAGGTTGAACGTGCGGTTTGTAGATATCTCGTTACCCAGCGACGTTCCGTCCTCAAGGTCGGTTCCGCGGGTCCAGCTGTAGGTTGCATTATAGTTGGCATCAGAGTTGATCCAGTCGAATATCGGAATAAGATTCAGCGGCAACTGATACGACATGTTGAACGTCTGGTTATAGTCAAGCGGGCGTCCAAAGTCCTTTATACTTGTCCACACAGAGTCTTTCCATGCCGCATACTGATCGGGATAGAGGTCTTTGTTTATCGGCGTGTAAGGCTCTTCTATCTCGGCATGTGTGGCACTGTTGAAGTTCATGTGGAGATTCTTGGTCAAGTCCCAGCGTATCGAGAACTCACGGTTCCACAAGAACTGCTCGCTGAAGGTCAGCGGCAGCTGATTGCCGTCGGTGCTTTCCATGTCGCGCTCCTGAAGTTCATAATAGTTGCGCAGCATTTCCGTGTCGAACGTTATGTTCTGCGGCAGCCAGTTAAGACCGAAGTTCTTCACGATGTCATACCACTTACTCTTGCTCTTTATCATCTTCTTGAACGGCTCGAAGGTCTTGTAGACAGGAGTGTAGCTGTAGTTGATGGCTCCGCGCCAGTTGTCTTCGTTCTCATAGACGGTTGTCTCGCCGCTTGTGTGTCGGTGGCTGTGGCTGTAAGAGAACGAGAAGTTAGCCGGGTCGTACGGCATGGGGTGACGCTTGGTCTGTATTCCGACACGCACATTCGACAATGAGAAGTTGGTGTTTGTGGTCTTCGTCACGGCAATGCTCTCTATAGAGTCGCGCTCATGCTCGTTGGCAGTTGCCTCGAGAGCATCTTCAAGGAGCATATCCGTATCAAGCGGATTATACTTCGGACGTGTTTCTTCCTGCGTTATAGAGTAATAAAGCGGAGCCGTAACCTTGGCCTTGTCGGGGAAGAACTTGCCCAACTCTACGTTGGCCGTGAAGCTGTAAGTCTTATAGTCGTCCTGCGAACGCTCGGCTACGCCGTCTTCAAGTCCGCCGAATCCGTCGGTAACTATTTTTCCTGTAGCGTTTATAGTTCCAACATCCGACAGCTGAACGTTGAGCGCTCCCTGTGCTGCCCATCCGCCTTCGTTGTTATATTCCTTCAGACGGAGCTCATTGACCCACACCTCTCCTGACTTCATCTCGCCCGAAAGGTTACGCACACCTATCATCATGACCTTAACTTCGCCAAGGGTAGGATTACCCATGATGCTCACCTTGTTGTTAGGCTTGTCTTCATCATAGGCCGAATACACGGTGTTGTATGATGCAAGTCCGAGTCCGCGGGCCTTGTTGCGTTCTTTCTTCAGCGATGTGAACACGCTCAGCGGTATGTCGAGCATATTCTCCTCCGGCCATACGAGCTTACAGTCAGCCAGGCTATATCTGTTGTATTCACCCGGAGCAGTAAGTTTCAGAGGTATCTCATACTCGTAGTAGTTGTTCTTATAGTCGCTTCCAAGACGGACAAACACGGCAAGCTGATTGTCTGTCAGATTAGTTGTATTCTGCTCAAAGGCATTGGCATGCACAAACATCTGCAGACGCTTATACTGACGAATGTCGAGCGTGGTGTTCTTGTATACGGCCTTCGACTCATTTGTCGACATGTTCTCAATCACGATGTTGAGAGCCTGTTCGTTGTCTTCAGTAAGCTGCGGCTGTGTGGGGTCTTGTCCGCGCTGTATGCCTGGAGGCAGCACATAGTTGACAGGCGTCTTGTCGCTGTTTTCCTCAATGCTCACCGCACTTACCGACATGCTTCCGGTTTCATTTGCTCCGGTGTTGAGCGACTGGTCGTAGACGCGCCATTCACCTCTTACAAGGTCGAACGTGGCAAAACGCAGCACTATAGGCTTCTGGAAGTTTGTAAGGAACATACGCATGAAGCGCACTGATGTGAAATCGTTTATCGAGCCAACACGCTCCTCATACTCGCTCAGAGGTATTCTGAACTGATACCATGTGGCATGTCCTGGCTTGCCGTTACGCAGCGTGGGCGATGTCTCGCGCTTGTCGACAATGAAGTTTCGTCCCACCACGAGGTCTTCTGGGCGGATGCTTATCTTGTACTGATAATACTTTTCATATTCGTTCAGCGTGTAGTCCTGGTTGATATCCTCAACGTCAGGCGTCGTCTTGTAAGACGTGTCATAGCTTTCTGTACGGCTGTCGCTGTCAGGTGAGTTTCCCTGAGGATTGTTTATCCTCTTATATCTCTGCAGGATAGACGCCTCTATCTGGTCGAAGTCTGATCCGCGGAAGTAATGGTAGTCGTCGTTGGCGGGGTCGTTCATAATAGAGTCGAGCTGTGCCGCTGACACCTTACCCTGAATGGCTGTGAGGAACTCCTGATATGGTCCGAACTCTCTTTCCTCTGCGTCGGTAAGTCCGTTGTAACCTACATCCTGCAAGGCTCTTGAACCGGTTGTGGTTGCAAAGGCGTAAGTAACGGTGGCCTGTGTAGGTATCTTACCCCACTGTGTGGTGGTGTAGCTGCCTGAACCGTCGACAGACATACCGCTCTCATAAAATTTCTTACCGTCGCGCAAGATGTCTTCGCTCACTTCTCCGAGGTTGATGTAGAAGTCGCCGCCATATTGGTTGGCGTCGCTCTGTTCATTAGAATAGATGAACGGGTCGAGCAGCCAGAACTCGATATACTCAATGTTGGCAGTCTCAAAGTCGCTTGTGTCGAGCTTACGCATCATACCGCCCCAGTGCTGTGTTGGATTCTGCAGCGTTCCGTCATAGTTGAGGTTTGGATTAAAGTTGTAAGGACCGCGCTCAGAAGGATAATATGCGAGGTTGAGTATAGGCAAGGTAGCTGTTGCGCCGCTGTAACTGTTGTTGTCGCGGTTAGGGAAAAGTTCCTTTACATACACCTCACGCACGTAATAGTTACTTAGCTGCTCAAGGTCGCCCTTGATGTGAGCCGGAGTGAGCGACGAACTGCGGCGCGTGAACAGCGGATCGATGTTATACCATGCCAGCAGCGCACGGTTGTATCCGCTGGAAAGCGTCGTCTTGTCCGACTGCTCGGGGAACATGGAAGGCACGCTCGAAAGCACCCACGATGTAGGCGATGAAACGTCAATAGTGTTTTTGGTGTTCTCAAAGTCGTCGATATACGACGCATTGTCCTGCACTCCGCTTGCCTGACCTGCTATGAGCTGAGCAAACTCTCCGGTGAATGATATCACAGAGGGCTGCGTACAGTGAAGGAAAGGCAGCTTGTCGAGCATGTTTGTCAGCCACTGGCTCTCTTTCTTCCAGTTGATGTTGAAGCCCCATAAGGTGTTGTTCAAGGGTTCAGAGCCCATCGTAACCTTCGTGGTGAGCGCCTGTTCCGACAAGTGCTGTATCGTACCGCTTATCTGGAAGTCCTTCGAGAAGTCGTATTGCCAGTTGAGTCCGAGCATGGTCTTGCGCTCCTGGGCATAGTCGGTGTTGCTCTCGAGCGATACGTTAATTGCCGTTCCTGCATCAATGATGCTCTGATTAAGGATTGTCACCTCGCCTGACGAATAGTCAACGGTATAGTCAGAACCTTCTGTAAGCGTAACACCTCCGGCCGTAACAACTACGGATCCCTGCGGCACATTGTATGCACCGAGCGATATTACGTTGGCAAGTGTTCCGCGGAACTGTCCTACAAGCTGATACTTGTCTTTCTCGGCTATCTGCTTTGCCACGGTCTTTGTTGAGTCGTAAAGCTCTGTGAAGCTATATTTTGCAGCCACATCCGGAGCCACGCCCTTGGCCGTAAGAGCCTTATACATATAGTCGCCGAACGGCTCTGCCTCAGGGAAGAACACGCGTCCGTTGCTTATGGTATAGCCTTCAACATAGTCGAAATATCCGTTGCTGTTTGCCTTGTTGTTATTGTCGAGGCGGTCGGCACCGAGAAGCTTTATGATGGTCTGGTCCTTCACCTGCTGTTCGGGGATATAAGACAAGTAGACGCCCGTGGTGTCGCTCTGGAACTTGACGTCAAGACGGAACTTGTCTTTCTCCACAGAAGAAGCAAGATAATAAACGTTCTTCATCATCAGGTCCCAGTTGCCCTGCTGCGGGTTGTTGCTCGTGTTCTTGAGCGATTTTACGAACAAGGCCTGGTTAACGTCCTGTATGTCGGAAGCAAACTCTCCCACCTGATATGTAACGCCACCATAAGTATATTCGTAAGCAATGGCCAGCACCTGGTCGGTCTGCAGCGTCGACTTCAGCGAGATGTATCCCAGCGATGTGTTGACGGTATATTCAGAACTGTTAAGCAGGCGTGCACTCTCCAGTTTCTCATAGTCAACACCACCCACGAAGCCCGGAATAGCATCGAGTACGGAAGAAGTCTGGTTAATATCGCGTGCAGCTGCATAGCTGTTCACCATTGTTGAATATTCGCTGTTGGCATTGTTTCCCGGCACATTCTGCCCTGTCAGTCCCCACATGGAGTTGCTCACCTTGGTGTTCTCTCCGAGGTCAGTCAGAGCCACGATGTTGCGCGAGTTTGATGTCGTACCCGTCTTGTTGGTCACCCATATCTCCACGCGGTTGATGGTTATACCTGTGGTTATGTTAGGCAACTTCTGCATGGCTGCATCATACTTGTCGCGGAAATACTGCGAAAGGAAGAAGTGGCGGTTTTCCTCATAGTCAGCAGCATCTATCTCGAACGGCGTAAGCTGCACACCACCCTGCGACGACACGCTCTTTGACGACGACTTCTTCTGTGAGATTACGGTCTGCAGCGACAGCTTGCCAAACTGCAGGTCGGTTCTGATACCGAAGAGCGAGGTGGCTCCATTGACGAGCGACGAGTTGCTCGGGAACGACACGTTACCGCCCTCAACCAGCTTTATTATCTCGTCTTCCTTGCCTTCATACTTCAGCTTCATGTTCTGCGAGTCGAAGTCGAAGGTAGCGTCGGTGTTGTAGTTGAGGTTCATGTTCACCTTGTCGCCCACCTTACCGTTCACGCTCAGGTTTATCTTCTCGTCGAAGTCCATCGTCGTGGTCTTACGGTTTCTGATAGGCAGCGAAGGGTTGTCTATGTTCTTGAGCGTGGCTCCAAACTTCAGCTCGGCCGTACCCTGCGTCTTTATCCTCACACCGCCGGGACCGAATATCTTTTCAGCCGGTCCGAGGTCGAAGTGCATGTCGGTGAACGAGAATTTCTCCTTGCCCTGCTCCTTTACTATCTCGTCATTCTTTGAACGGAAGAAGCGGTCGAACTCCTTTTTCTCGCTCCACGCGCGATACTCTTCTGGCGTCATGGCTATCGGTGCCGAAAGATATCCCTCGCCCATCTTTGAACCTATGTAGTAGCGGTTGAGCGTGTCGTTATAGACAACCTCCTGCGAAATGTTTCCGGGCATAGACAGGTCGGCCATGCCGCGGTCGAGGTCGTCTTGAGTGATCGGCACAATGCGCTGTATCTTCCAGCGCGGATGCAGCAGCGAGTCGGGTATAGAGTCGTCCTCTATTATCACTTCGGGCATGGCCACTGCCGTGCGCTTGGCCGTATCGGCCTGAGCCACATTGCCGCGCGCACCCTGCTGACGGTTGTTCTGCCGTGTGCGGTCATCCTGAGTGTAGGGCAAAGCCAATCCGTAGCTGGCCGCACTCACGGCAAGCATTATCAGCAAAAGCCCATAAATCACCCTTTTTATACGCATATCAAAGTTAATGATGAAGAATGGCCGGCAATCAGAAAGGCCGGTTCAGTCATACGTGCCAACAATACAAAACCATTCTTCGCTTTTTGAGTTATTCTTAAATTATCCGTTTATCGCTATATCCAGCACTTTACTTTATCTGCTTCAAGGCCAGCTTAACCACCTGCTCAACCGGCAGTTCGGGCTGCTCCTTCAATATTGCCACGACAACCTTTGCCGACGGTGCAGGCGCAAAGCCGAGCATGGTGAGCGCACCCACAGCCTCGTCCTTCACTTCCTTGTTAACCATGTCAGCCTGCTGTGCTGTCTCCTGCGGCACTTCGCCCGTTATGCCCAGAGATGCTATCTTGTCTTTCAGGTCTACTATTATGCGCTGTGCCGTACGCAGACCTATTCCTTTCACGGTCTTGAGCACACGCTCGTTGCCCGACGATATGACGCCGCACAGTTCTGCCGGCGAAAGCTCGGAGAGAATCATTCGGGCCGTGTTGGCTCCTACGCCCGACACAGATATGAGCAGCAGGAACATGTCGCGCTCCTCGCGTGCGGCAAAGCCGAAAAGCACATACGCGTCTTCGCGTATGCTCTCATATACGTGCAACTTTACTTCTTTCTTGCCTTGAATGGCAGTATATGTGTTTAGCGAAATGTTCAGTCCGTAGCCCACGCCGCCCGTGTCTATCACGGCATAAGCCGGGCTAAGTTCTGCCAGTTCGCCTCTTACGTATTCTATCATTATCTTGTCTGTATTGCTTTTTTACCTTATTTATAACGAGCATATTTATCTTTTATTGCATGACGCCGGGCTATTTAACCAAAAATGTCGCCGGGCACATGCTGCCTGACGACATTTTGTCTATATCTGATTATGCTTTTCTGCGCATCGGTATGTGCTTACCGTGGCGCTTACTTGTATCTCATCCACTTTATCATCTCGCCTATCGACGGCTTCTTGCCGTACATAAGTATGCCTACTCTGTAAATCTTGCCTGCCATCCATATCAGGGCCAGGGCCGACGCGTAGAGCACTACGAGCGAAAGCACTATATGCCATACAGGAGCACCGAGCGGCAGTCTTACCATTGACACTATAGGCGAGGTGAACGGTATGAACGAACACCACACGGCCAGAGGTCCGTCAGGATTGTCGGCACTGTACATTGCGGCATAAAGGGCAAAGACAAGCACTATGACGATGGGCGTCATAAACTGCTGCGAGTCTTCCGACTGGTTGACCGAAGCACCTACGGCGGCGAATATAGAGGCGTAAAGCAGATAGCCGCCTATGAAATTGAGAACGAACACCAGGCCGAGCATGGGCAGGTTAAGTCCGGCTAAGGCCGACATGAAGGCGGCCATATCGTCTGAAGCCATGTCGGGAGTGGCAGCCATGCTTGTGGCCATCATGTCGGGATTAGACAGGCCGAAGCCTACTCCTGCAACGCTCATTATCACGGTTATCATTATTCCCCAGATGGCAAGCTGCAGTATGCCCACAAGGCCGATGCCAATAATCTTGCCTATCATGAGCTGGAACGGGCGCACCGACGACACCATAAGCTCCACTATGCGGTTGGTCTTTTCTTCCATTACGCTCTGCATCACCATTCCGCCGTAAGACATCACAAACATATATATGAGGAACGTGAGCACCATGCCTGCCAGCATTGCCAGTTCGGCGCTCGACTCCTGCTCTGAGCCGTCGTCGGTCCATTTCACGGTTCTTATGTCGTAGCTCTTGTCGAAGTCGTCCATTATCTGCTTGAGCTGCGGGATGTTGTATTTCACGAGTTTGTCGTGGCGTATCTGCTCGTCGAGCGTGTTGTTCACAATGCGCGAGAGGTCCTGCGGCACTTCCTTGCGCGAGTAGATTGTGGCTGCCTCGGGATGCTCCAGCAGGTCGGCCTTTATCTCTATAACGGCGGCAAAGGCGGTGGTGTCCGACTTAAACTCGCCCAACATCATGGGCGTGGGCACAAAGCGGTACGACTCGTCGTCCTTGAACAGCTTGGCATATTTGCCGGTATGGTCTATCACTGCCACCTGTTTCTGCTCGCCGCTCTTTATCGTCGACAGCATCAAGGGCACAAATATCAGTGCCGCAAAGACAAAGGGCATGAGTATGGTGAGCAGGATGAATGATTTTTTGCTCACGCGGTTGATAAACTCGCGCTGTATTATTATTAGTGTCTTGTTCATGATTTGCTCTAAGTTTATTTATTGTTTGCTATCTTCTCCGGCCTTTTCTTCCGTCGCGCCGTCACCTCCCACGGTCCTGATGAATATCTCGTTCATCGAGGGCAGACATTCGGCAAACGATGTTATCTCGTTGTTTGCCGACACCGCGCCCAGCAGCTGCGCGTTGCTCATGTCGGCCTTCTTGCGCAAGGTGTATATCGTCTCGCCGCCCTTGTTCTCTGTCCCCGTCACCTCAATGCCTTCCACGGGCACAAGCTGCTTGCCGGCGGCAAGGCCAAGACGGTAAGTGTCTGTTTTGAAACGTGAGCGCACCTCGTTGACGTCGCCCTGCAGCACCACTTCCGAATGGTTTATCAAGGCTATGTTGTCGCATATCTCCTCCACCGACGACATGTTGTGCGTAGAGAATATTATGGTGTGGCCTTCGTTTTTAAGTTCAAGTATCTCGCGCTTCAGCAGTTCTGCGTTCAATGGGTCGAACCCTGAAAACGGCTCGTCGAATATCAGCAGCTGCGGCCTGTGCAGCACGGTTATAACAAACTGCACTTTCTGCTGCATACCCTTCGACAGCTCTTCGAGCTTTTTGCCCCACCACGGCATTATGCCAAACTTATCAAACCATTGTCTAAGTCTTTTTTCTGCCTCGGCCTTATCCAGTCCTTTCAGCCGTGCCAGATAAATGGCCTGCTCGCCTACGCGCATCTTCTTGTACAGTCCGCGTTCCTCAGGCAGATAGCCAATATTGCAGATGTCGTCTACCGACAGCGGATGTCCGTTGAAGGTAACGCTACCTGAGTCGGGCACGGTTATGCGGTTGATTATTCTTATCAGGGTTGTCTTTCCGGCGCCGTTCGGTCCAAGCAGTCCGAACACCTTGCCTTCGGGCACTTTTATACTTACTCCGTTGAGTGCAGTATGGTTAGCGTAGCGCTTCACTACGTCGTGCGTCTCGAGGAATATTTTGTCCATGTTATTTTAAAGTATGATATGTTATTGTGCCACAAAGTTAAGGTTTATTCGTCAACAAGCAAAAAAATCTGCAATCTTTATTAAGTTAAAAGTGAAAAGAGAAAAGTGAAAAATCCAAATGCAAGTAAGTTGATAATACCCACAAGACATTTGACTTTAACTACGGAACGTTAGGCGCATTAGTCTTATAACTATAATAATTTATGGCTTGGAACGAAAAGAAACAACAAGACTATTGTTCTGTCGGATATGCTATCCGACAGCATTAAGTATCAGGATCTGTGATCCGAAATTCATACCTAAGATAAAAATAGGAAGTAAGCGGATTGATAAATCCTTATATTCAATTCCGGCAGATTGCAAATCAGCCGGCACATTAGCTTTGTTGGTTCATTTTAGTTGTACAGAAAAGAAATCCAAAGAATTTTAGCTTGTAAGCTATAAAAACGTCAAGAAGCAACAAGACTATTGTTCTGTCGGATAT
>ULKS01008605.1_pt1 | contig 17793 bp, 22 predicted proteins | sample 1951211 | NCBI WGS metagenome assembly ULKS01 (sample SAMEA4835506, study PRJEB28245) | human gut metagenome | biome: gut microbiome; material: fecal sample | place: Denmark | collected 2008 | reverse complement strand
TCTACCGCCATTTTTCACGAAATCTCCAGCGAATTCCGCAATGCCTTTGCTCTGGAAGTAGAAGTTGTTCATGTTGGCATAGAGACATTTTCTGTCATTAGGACCAAATTTCTCTTTCGCGTATTGTAGCAGGAAAGTGGTCTTGCCCACGCCACGTGTCCCCTTGATACCAATTAAGCGGTCGTTCCAGTCGATTTCGTCCATCAAAGGACGTCGTACCGGTGCGTTGGTATGCTCCAAGAGGTATGAGTGGGTGTGAAAGAATGCCTCTTCCATTATGTTGTTCTAGTCTAGTTTGATTTGTAATTAACTGCAAAGATACGACTAATTTTCTAATTTGCAACCCCTAGTTAGCAGTTTCTTGCTATTTTATTATTATTTAGCATTATTCTAATTTGCCTTTTCTTTTGGTTCATATTTTTTGAGTAATTTCGCGCTGATGAGACTACAAGTATTCAATCCCGAACATGATATAGCCTTGGCGTCTTTCTCGCCAGGTTTCACTTCTCCCCACGCTGGCAGGCAGTTGCGTGCTGATTTGGGATTTCTTCCTGCTTTATGGGCAACGGAAGAGGATTTGGTTTTGGTAGATGACGTGGAAGGCGCGAAAGAACGATATCGCCATATTAAGAACCGCCCACGACGTGAGGCGAATTTTATCACAAAGGCACAGCTCCATGAAGTCTCCCACGAGATTACCCAAGTCTTGCCATGGGGATGGGATCCCGCTATTAGGCACGAGTTGCTGAAGGAAGGGATAGCGGAGGGCTTGCTGCCGTCTGAAGAACGGATGAAAGCCATTCGCGAAATGAGTTCACGGGAGTGGGCTGTTCACCATTTACAGACAGGTACCAGGATTGCCACAAGCATGCGGACGCTCAACGAGCAAGTGGAATTTTTCGGCAGATGTGTCTTGAAATCGCCTTGGAGCAGCAGTGGCCGTGGTGTTCGTTATGTTTCCGCTAAAGAATGGGAAGATTCCGCGCTGCGAAAATGGGCGGAGAAGGTTATCTTGTCGCAAGGCTGTATAGCGGTAGAGCCATATTATAAGAAGGTGAAGGATTTTGGTATGGAGTTTGAAGCCTTGCCTGACGGCAGGGTGGTTTACCGCGGGCTTTCCCTCTTCCATACTGAACGAGGTGCGTATACGGGCAATCTTCTCGCCTCCGAAGCGCAAAAAGAGCGGGTGCTAGCCCAATATGTTTCTCCTAAAGAGCTTGCCCGGCTCAAGGAGAACATCATCCGGGAAATATCCTTATATATATATAATGTGTATGAGGGGCCTTTCGGGGTGGACATGATGATTTATTCCGATGGGGGAGAATTAAGGGTGAATCCCTGCGTGGAACTGAACTTGCGTTGCACTATGGGGCATGTTGCCCTCTCGCTCTCGCCAGGCCATGAGGCTGCTTTTAGGCTGATGGCCGTCCATTATGACGGAAGCCATTACCATCTGCGGGTGAAAGAAACCATGCAAGGGGGCATAGAACTGGAAGAAAAAGAATAATCTATAACAAATCAAACTTATGAACAAACTACTTATTTTGAGCTTTATCTCGCTCTTGGCTATGAATACTTATGGCCAAAAGGATTATGTCTCTCAGGTGTGGAACCCGGACAATGGGGATGGAACTTTCACGAATCCTGTGCTCAATGCCGATTACAGTGATCCTGACGTAATCGCCGTGGGCGATGACTATTATCTTACGGCGAGTTCCTTTAACTGTTTGCCTGGTTTGCCCATTCTCCACTCTCGTGATTTGGTGCATTGGCAATTGATAGGCCATGCCTTGCAAAGATTGGAACCGGACTCTGTCTTTGCGGCTTCGGCTCACGGCATGGGTGTATGGGCTCCTTCCATTCGCTACCATGATGGCGAGTTTTACATCTATTGGGGAGATCCCGACTATGGAGTCTTTATGGTAAAGGCGAAAAATCCCGCGGGGCCATGGAGTAAACCTCTTCAAGTCATCGCGGGTAAGGGAATGATAGACACGTGTCCTTTGTGGGACGAAGATGGACGTTGCTATTTGGTTAACGCTTGGGCGAATAGTCGCAGCAGGTTCGCTTCCGTCATAACGGTAAGGGAGCTCAATGCCGACGGCACGGAAGCGATCAGTGCCCCTGTGATAGTTTTTGATGGTAATGGCACGGAAAATCGCACATGTGAAGGCCCTAAGTTCTATAAGCGAGATGGCTGGTATTGGATTATGATGCCTGCCGGAGGCGTGGCTACGGGATTTCAGTTGGCTATGCGTTCACGTTCTCCCTATGGCCCATATGAGTGTAAGAAGGTATTGGAACAGGGGGATACGCCCGTCAACGGCCCTCATCAGGGTGGTTGGATACATACTTCTCAAGGCGAAGATTGGTTTATGCACTTCCAAGATAAAGGAGCTTATGGCAGGGTGGTACATCTACAGCCTGTCACATGGCGGGACAACTGGCCCGTGATGGGCAAGTTGCCCGCAAAGGGATATTGCGGAGAGCCGCTTCTTACTTGCCGCATGCCGAAGTCTGCCTACCATGACACTTGTAATCCCGTGGAGAGCGATGAGTTTAATGACCCTCGACTAGGGCTTCAGTGGCAGTGGCATGGCAACTATCAGCAGTCTTTTGGCATGCCCACTTCCTTTGGCGTATTCCGTCTATATACTTATAAGACAGACAAAACCATTTGGCATACTCCCAACTTGTTGTTGCAAAAGACCCCGGCGGACAGCTTTACCGCTACGGCGAAACTCACGCTTGCCGCCAAGGAGCAAGGCCAGACGGGCGGCATTATCATGATGGGCCTGGATTATAGTGCCTTGGTGGTGAAAAGGGAGGGTAATTCTTTTCTCTTACAGCAGGTCACCTGCCATGGCGCAGACAAGGGAAATGTGGAGGAAGTGAAAACGCTTGCCACTTTGGAGCCTACCTCCGCGGACAAAATAGATTACCAACCTGCCATTTATGAGCAACTTTACTTGCGTATGCGTGTACATAATGGGGAAGTGGAGTTCTCCTATAGCACCAACGGCAAGAGATATAAGTCAGTAGGTGAGACTTTCCAAATGCGTGAAGGCAAGTGGATAGGCGCTAAAATAGGTTTTGTGGCGCAAGAACCTGCGGGCAAGTCTAATCGAGGGTGGATAGACGTGGACTGGTTTCGAGTTACGAAATGACTTGTTGGAGCGGTTGAAGTCCTGGCGAAATAGCTAAAGTGTGGCTGCAATTGCCCTGAAAACAGGGGAAAAGGCCATGAAATAAAAGAAAATACACTTTCTTCGAAAAATATTTGCCGGAAAATTTGGTGGAATGAAAAATAAGCCTTACCTTTGCACCGCATTTGAGAACAATGCTTGGTAATTCAGAAATGAACCCGGAAGGATGGGTGAGTGGCTGAAACCAGCAGTTTGCTAAACTGCCGTACGAATTTCTCGTACCGGGGGTTCGAATCCCCCTCCTTCCGCAAGCTGTTTGAGAATGCGCGACAATGGTCGATTCATCTAATGGTTAGGATACAAGATTCTCAATCTTGGCATAGGGGTTCGATTCCCCTATCGACTACAATGTGTCTTTTTGAATGTAACTGAAAAAGACAAAAATCCTACAAAAACCCTTGAAAATAAGGCATTTAGAGAGAAATCGTTATTTAGACGATTTCTTTTGTTTTTATCCGATTTTACCCAATTTCATACGAAGGTGGGCGAAAAGGTGGGCGAAAAGGTGGGCGGTTTTCCGTCTGTTTTCGGGCGTTCCCGACGCTTCCTTGAAACAATACGGAAAAAGGTGGGCGATTTCTAGGCATTGCCTAGGGAAAAAGCCGCGACTGCCCTCACGGCAACCACGGCTTGAAGTATCAATAAAAAATTATTATGTCGCTGCAAAGTTAATGGAAATTTATGGAATAACTGCCGACTTATCTGAAATCTTATTCAAGTTGCATTCCATCACGCTCCATCACCTCGCGCTCGCTGCTCGCCACGTCTATGCCGTTGACCGCGCTCACGTGGCGTATCTCAACCACTTGTGGGGAGGCTGTGGCTTCTTCTTCATCCACTTTGCACTTGGGAAGTACGTAACCCATCAACTTCTCCAACATCAAGAGGCGGTCTCGTGGCTCCAACGCCTTCAAATCCTCCTCTATCCTTTCCCTGTTCCTGTCCAACAGGTCAGCCAACCACTCTTTGAGTGTTCCTGAAAGCTTGTTCTGAGCACCCTTTGGCCGTCCACTAGGGTTTCCCGATTTTCCTTTTTTGAATGCCATGTAACATTGTTTTTAATTTGTTGTTTACAATAATTATGTGAATAAACTTGTTTCCTCGTGTATCTCTTGTAGGGCGTATTCTACACGTGGGTGAAATTTGTCCACACGCTTTTCCGCCTGTATTGATACGCAAAGTTTGTCGTCAACTATTGCCCCAGCCATTTGCAGGCAGTCCAGCAATGTCTTTATGCTGTTGTCTAGGTCATACCGCATTGAGCCATGCCATACACGCGCAAATAAGCGGAACGGGGTGGCCAGCCGCCTCCCTTTGTAGAGTGTGCATTGCCGTATGAAGTCCCGTTCGTACGTTCTTATGGCTCCGTCTTTTATGATGCGTCTTCCTCCTTCCCTGTCGGGCACTGCAAGGTAGTGGTTGGCCTTGGCCACAATTTGGCCGAAGATGGTCTCATACTCCATGGCGTTCCCTTTCCCATTCCATTAAACACCAGTCCGCTATGTCCCATTTGGGCTGTACGCCCTCTAGTTGATACCAGTCCGACACGTCAACGCTTTTGCAGGTCTTACGCAATGCTGATGCTACCTTCGTCCATTCCTCCGTAGCGTCCACGTCTGCGAACACGTAGACTTCCCTGCCCGCAAGCGTTGCTGAACACCTGGCAGGGGAAAACAAGCCCTTCCCACCTGTGGCCACCCATACTTGTTTTGGGAAAAACGCTGCCATTATCACGGCGGTCTTCTCGCCCTCCACCACACAAACGGGGTCGCTAGGTCTCAGCCTCAGCAGGTGCTCCCCGAAAAGGCATTGGCTTAGTTGCCAGTCTTTGGGTAGTCGGCCAGAGCGTTGCAAGCGTGAGTGTACCCAGTCCACCCTGTCGCCACATTCCGACTTTATCCTGTGCCCGTTGCTGTCGTATGCCATTATCTTTCCTGTATGGCAATGTCCTTCCCCGTCTACCTGCCAGTAAATGGTCTTGCCGTCCTTCGTACTGCCGATAAGGTACTTGTCCGCAATAATTTCTAGCTCTCCGCTAGAGAAAAACTTCGCAAGATAGCCAAATAGGCCATTTGCGTTGCTTCTGCTGCGTTCTACAAGTGAGAACGGGAGATAACACGCCTGCTCATTTTTTCGCGGCTTAGATGTGATTTTCGGCTGTCTCTTGAAAGTGTGCCTCGTTCCGTTTCGTTTTATGTCCACGCCAGCACCTTTCACCATCTCGTAGAAAGTGGCAATGGTGTAGCTTCTGTTGTTGCGCATAGCCTCGGAGAAGTCCCTGTCGAAAGTCCTTGGGTTGTACCTATCGCAATACTCGCAAAGTGAGCGGCAAATGCCCCTCCCAGTCTCCCCAAGCGTGCTTAGCGATGATTTCAACTTGAAGTAATCCTCGTAGCTGTCCGCAAGGTGGATGCCTTGAAGTATCACCTCCTTGGCAATCTCAAAAACTTGTTGTATCTCGTTCATGTTTTTTCTGTTTTGTTGTTTGTGAATTTGTCTTGGCAAGGAAATCGCACAAAAGACATACGTGCGATAGTGCACACCCCCCCTAAGGGGGGTGCACTGTTGCACTGTCATTGTTGCGAATGTGTCTTGCAGATGGAATAATAACCATTGTCGGTGCTCAAAACGCCTTTTTTCCTTGCGGTGCTTATCCTGTTCTTGGCAGTTCTGTCCTTTATGCTCTCTTTTTGCATGGTGGCGTTGACCAACTCTTGGTAAGACATGGTTTCCTTGCCGCAGAATATTAGCTCAAACACTTGCCGCAACTCGTCCTCGGTCTTGTCGCTCTCTTGTTGCGTCTCCACCGCCTCGAAGTCGCCCTCCTCGTTTATGCGGAAGGCGAAGTCCTCGCATGGTAGGTTGCGGCTCTCCGTGCATTTTACGTGAAAGGCTTCGTCTTTTTTCGTGACCTCGAAACAATCCGCCAGCTTGTTCGCCAGTTCCGTTCCCAAGTGCCCTCTCATGTTAGCGTCTTCCTTAGACTTGTTTTGATGCAATACGCAAACGATGGTGCAACCATGCTCGGCAATCAACGCCAGCAGCCATTGCACAAGCTCGTTGCTCTCTCCCAAGTCGTTGAAGTCCTCCAGCAGGTCACGCACGCCGTCTATAAACACGATGTCGGGCTTTTCCTCCTTGATGGCTGTCTCCACGACTTTGCGGCGGTGCTCCACCTTACGGGGGCGCAAGTAGAACGGCAATAGTATTGCGTGCGCTCTATCGTTTGGAATGCCAGCAACCCTCAGAGAACGTGAGATGCACTTCTTTAGGCTCGCCTTGCTTTGCTCCGTATCGAAAAGCAGTATCTTCCCGATACTTTCCAGCGGCTTGATAGCCCCAATATCACGCCCTGCCAGCATAGAGGCGATAAGGTAGTACTGCAATTGCGATTTCCCGTTCTTGGCGTGCCCCTTGATGCCCACAAGTTCGCCACGTGGGAACGCTTTAGCCCCTCCGATGGCGAAAAGAAACCTATCCTCTGCAAGTTCCTCGTCCCAGTCGAACAAGTCTTCTTTGTAGAGAAAGCGTTCCTCCTCCTGCCGTTGGGTCTCCTCGTCCTCGTACCGCTCTTTGGCTGTTTGAAGATGTCTAACGGCCTCTAGTGTATTCGTCATTTCCACAAGCAGCCCTCCTCCAGTCTCGGTTTGTTTGATGCCCACTTGCTCTTGTCGGCGGTGTAGTGCTTCGCTTTATAGCCAGTGTTTTTGTCTTTTCTCACGTATGCAACGCCCAGCAGCTTTTGTTTCTCCAAGTAGTCAACATAATAGGTTACGCTGTTTCTCAACACGCCAGTGGCAATAGCGCAATCTAGCGAAGTCCCAACATTATAGCGAAAGTAGAGAAAAACCTTGCAAATGTCTTTGCTTTCATGTACTTTTGCGTTGTTGTTCTTAGGGCTGACCATTATTTGATATTTTTTCATTGTCATGGTTAGCCCTCCTTCATCTTCACGATGTCCGACTTCTTGTAGTACGGCTTCCTGCCCAGCTTCACGTGCGTGAGATAGCCCGATTTGTTCCACCTCCATAGCGTGTTGGTGGTCACGCCAAGCAGGTCGGCAACCTCTTGCGGTGTCAGATACTCCTCGGGCTGTTTCTCTGCCTTGCCCAGTTCTCTCGCCTCGGCTATCAACTCCCTGGCGAACTCCTTTAGGTCTGTGATGCCAACCACCACGCTAACGTGGGTGTTCTCGCAATTTTCCATTAATTCTTTTATGTTCATTTTTTAAAGAATTATGGTTGCGGGTCTCGGCTTCCTTTTGGGGATTTTCCCCAGCTTATCCCGTTTCCCCTTTCAGACGGGCGCAAAAGGAAAACGCCCAGCCCTCGAAGGGACTGAGCGCAAAATTATGGTGGAAAAAAGTTAATGCAAAGAAGTTGGCGAAGTTGGCAAGATTGTCGGCGAAGTTGGCAAGATTGTCGGCGAAAATTATAATTTTCTCCTGAAAGTATTCTCGCTGCCCTTTATCAATTCATTTTCTTTCAATGCTTGGGCGTAAGCCAATCTTTTATTATTTCCAGGGTTTTCAATTAGTGGTTTATCAAATTTGTCCTTTTCCGTCGCCAGTTGTCTTATGCGGTCTGCAATCTCGCTGTCTGACAAACCAACCAAACTATCCAGCTCCTCCACGTGATAATGGAAGAGTTTCAGCAAATCCTCCGAATACTTCCGCCCGTTCTCCTCGGCTTTTTGTTTCTCCTCGGGCTGAGGGTTGACGCTTTTCTCCACCTGCTTTTCCTGTACTGGTGTTTCCTCCGCTTCCGCCTTGGATAGCCCTGCACTTTTATAGATACGTGGCAAGAAATAGTTCATGTAAAAACACTGCAAGCGAAATACATGAAACACTTCTCCTGCCCAATTCTCTCCTTCACATTCCAATTTTTTCAGCGTTATTTGTGTTTCCTTAGATAATGTTTTATAAAAGTTTGGGTCGCTAGGTAAACAATATTCCTCGAACAAGTATTTAATATCATTTTTGCGTGGGGCTAGCTTGCTAGGTAATATCTCTTCCGCTCTTATTTCATAATTCTGCAAATAACCAAGCAGCTCAAATATCGATTTTACTTCCACTGATTGTTGCGTAAGTTTCTTGCCTTCTCGGGAATATTCTATTGCTTCGAAAGAGATTAGGGAAAGATAGTGATGGATTTTCACCACGTTGTCTAATAAATCGTATTCATTTTTCATAATTTTCTATTGACTATTAAATTTGACTTCTCTACTTACCCCACCATGTTGATGACATTCCGCAATAATTCGTCCTCGATGTTTCTGTATCGCGAGAAGGCCTTGCTGCCCTCCACGTGGCCGCTCATCTTGCCGATGATGTTTGGGTCGCTCACCTTGGCGTATGCGTTGCCAACAAACGTGCGCCTCGCCAAGTGGCTGCTCGCCAGCTCGTTGATAGGCCGCAACTCGAACTCGCCCGTCTTGGTGTTCCTCACTTCCACTTCACGGGTGATGCCAGCAAGGGTGAGCACCTCCTTTATGGCCTCGTTGTACTTCTGCGCTGAGATGAAGGGGAACAAACGCCCTCGGCGGTCTTTCCCTCTGTACTTCTCCACTAGTCCGATGGCCGTATCAGATAGCGGCACGCGGGCTGTGGTGGGCGTTTCCGCTTCGTCCTTGGTCTTGCGTGGCACGTATGATAGAACGCCGTCCACGATGTTGCCCTCCGTGAGCCTCAGCAAGTCAGACACACGGCAACCAACGTGGCACTGGAAGATGAAGATGTCCCTTTGCGTGGCCAGCCGTTCCGTTGGCATGGCCGTTGAGGCTATGGCGTTCCGCTCCTCGATGGTGAGGTAATAGGGCGTGCCGTATTTCTCTTCTCCAATGGTCACTCCCTTGAAGGGGTCGTTGTCCGTCCAGCCCGTTGACCGCAACCAGTGGAAAAAGGCTTTTAGCCTTTCCATGGTCTTGATGATGGTGTTTTCCCCTCGCTCCATGACAGGCGTGCCTCCCGCCAGCTCCTCAAACAATCTCGGGTATTCCTCTGCCAGCTCGTGCTCATTGCGCAAGTAGTCCCGAAAGTCCTCGATGTCCTCGGGTGTGATGGTGTCCACCGCGAAGGTGAACGGCTCGCCCTTGTACTTCTTGTCTTGTGCCTCTGCGTACCTTCTGAACGCCTCGTAACGTGCCACCGCATGGAACAATACCCGATAGCCTTGCGGGTACTTGTGCGCTGAGGCCTTTAGGTACGCCTCGCCAAGCTGCTCCAGTCCCAGTGCCTTGCTGTCGTACTTCTCGGGGTTGTGAAATTTGTCCACAAGCCTGGCCAGTAATTCCTTCGTCACAATCTCCTCGGTGTTCGCCATGCCAAGCAAGCTGTTTTCAAGCTTCGCCAGTTTCGCCTCGGCCTTCTCGTGGTAGATGATATCGTTTCCCACCTTGCGGCGGTTAACGGCCACCTTGCCAGCCCTCTCGTTGAAGTTGCACGGGTCTATGAATATTCCCGAACCCACTTTCACGTCAAACTTCCCGTGATGGCGTAGCCTCAGCATGACCTCGCTAGCCATGATGGTTTTCAACTTGCCGTCCTCGCCTTCGTAGGTGAACGGCTTCACTCTGTTAGATAGTCTTCTTGTGATTGATGACATAATTATTTTTTACTTGACACGGGCAAAGTTAGCGAAAAAATCCAATATCCGCAATAATGTGGGCGAAAACCACTTACCGAAACGAATGTGGGCGATTTTGTGGGCGGTTTTGCTTTGTCTAAATATGTAAATGCTTGAAAATAAGCGATTTGTTAAAAATGGTACAAGTCCCCTATCGACTACAAAAAGCCAGGTAATTAAATACCTGGCTTTTTGTTTTCTGCATGAATAGCCAGGGGAGTGGAGTTCGAGAGTCAATAGATTTTACATGCCTGCCCGTATGCACCTCATCTCCGCGAGGCGAGTACATGCGGTTAAGCATCTCTGGACTTCTTCGAAGCCCTTTTCTTCATGATAATCCTCCCACAAAATCTCTACTGTCCCATAAAACTCTGGAATTCAAAAGGGAAAGCAAAGGTACTTCCACGAATGGCGTGGCCTGTTCTGGACACTTAAGAAAACAACTTGTTTTCCCGAGCAAAACAACTTAAATCGCGGAGCAAAACAAGTTATTTTCCGATGCAGGAAATAAACATCGTTGATTATCAGATAGTTAGGTGTTAAACGGTAGAAAAGTGCGAAAACTGCTCAAAATAATTTTCAAAAATCGCATTTTTAACACAATTAACGTTTGTTAAGATAGCAAAAGCCCCAGGTAGGCTCAAAATCGGCAAAAACATAGAGTTTAAGCTGCTTTTGAAGGGATGTGCCACCTTTCTTAAACTATAGGATAAGTTCTTTTGTTCTTTCATTCGGTTGAATATTTCGTTAAATGTTGATATTTTATGCTCAATATATTGTGGCGAAAAAAGTAAGCGTTTTACACCCTTTGACTTGTCCGCCTGGATGAATCGAGCAGATATTTCAGAGAACTGAGTGAACATATCATGGAGAATTTCATGGGGTGTTATGCTTCGATATATTTACATGGCTCGAATGACTCATGCTCCCCATGAAATACATACCCCAACTGATTGGACACACATTTGGTATTGCCTATCTCGACATCCACGTTGTAGTGGGAGTGGCCATATATCCAGTAATCGATGCCGCTATCCTTGATGTAGTCTTCCAGTTCAACCGTGAAAGCTCCGTTAGCTTGGCTATCGGCAAACTTGGGGCATTGCATCTGGAAGGATGGGACATGATGGGTTACGACAATTATTCTTCTGGCCTTGCTGCTTGATACTGCGTTCTTCAGGAAAGTCAGACACCTTTCATGTTCGCGGTTGAAATCAGCAAAGGTGAGAATATCGCCATTGAAGATGATACGCCGGAAGTCGCTTACCACTTGTTCCGTATAATATGCCTCCTTCAGGGGGATCCTGGCCCACAATGTGGTTATGATGAAGTCAATGTCACCTATATGTACTACGGCATTATAATAGCTGTGAACATTAGGACGTATTTCAAGGCAATAGCCATCGTTCAGCTTTGCGATGTCGTAGAACTTGTAGAACTCATGGTTACCCATACAGGCTATTACCTGCTGGTAGTTCTCCGATGCCCAGTCCCAGAAGGGATGTTTGGTATAGTTGTCATCCCCCAAGTAACCGATGTCGCCAGCCAGAACGAGAATGTCCCCTGTCACTTGCAGGGGATTCTCCTTCAGGTATCGCCAGTTATCGGCAAACTCCAGATGGAGATCTGACGCATACTGTATCTTCATGACTGTTCTATGGCAAATAATCCATCTAATTGTTCAAGCAGAGCCTCGATGAATGAAGGATCCTGGTCAAGAGCCTTTGCAAGAGGCTCTGAGAGGGCATCCCAATCATTTCTGATTGAGGCGACAAATTCTTTTATGCAAGCGACGATTGGCTCTGGAGCCGTAATCTGACTGTCTTCCATGATGACCACGTTCTTCAGCACGTCAGAACGATGCTTCTTGATGTCCTTGCTGTTGACATGCTTGCCATTAGCCTTGTCCTGCAAAAGATTGAGGTAGGCACGTGACTTCAGGGCGATGAGGGCTGCTGAGTCAGCATGGCGAAGCCCGTTGGTCAGTTTGCTGTGGTCGATGGTGAAGTGATAGAAATCATCATCCATGATGATAGCACTCAGGCTTGACGTTTCCTCGTCCACAGGCAACGGCTCAATGGTCAGACCCTTCGGCTCACCGAGAATGTCTGGATGCCGTGACAGCAGTTCAATCATTTCGGGATAGTCAGGTTTGCCATTGACAAAGCGGTATAGCTCGTACTTAGGAGCTTCGCCTTCAGACTGCTTGCGCTTTTCAGGGCGATAACCGCCTTCACGCACGAACTGCCAGAAGTGTTCGGCAAAGTCAGCAGTCATCTTTTCGACAATGACAATCATATCAATGTCGTGGGTTGCACGAGGACGTACTGCCGTCCCGGTCATAGCGATGTCACAAGCCGTGCCACCGATGATAACGTAGTTCTCTGAGTAAGCTTCAAATGCTTCGCGGAATTTCTCTAATCCTTCCATTCTATATCATTAATTAAACGTTCAACTTCGCCTTCCACTCGTGGGTCTGCATCCTCACGGAGTGAAACGGCCAATGATAGCCTGTCCACCCATTCGGTTTCAGTACCAATCTTGGTGACAGGCGGGTATTTCCATGCCTCAATGATGATGTTGCCGTCGAACTCATTAGGACGTACCAAGGTTCCAGAATTCCTGAAGTCACGGAGCTGTTTGACAGTCATCATGATGATCCTTTCCGGGTCAGGGTTGAGCCATGTATAATGTGCCAGGGCATTGATGCCACATGCAGGGTAATGTTCATCTGAAAGCAGGTCATCACAGAAGATGCGTTCTTCAACAGGATTGATGAGGACGGATTGAGCCTGTTCCCACAGATCCTTCCCCGTCTTATCGAAGTGTATGACTTTCCGCTTGGAACCATCGGCTACCTTCTGGCACAGTCCCAGGTCTTCAAGGCAAGTAATGCCAAGCGTAATGCTTGCATATGAATAAGGCATCTTGTCTTCTATGTCTCGTGCTGCAAGTCCTTCGATACTTTCTATCTGTAAATGGTAGAGCAGCAGGTATTGGGCTACTGGTGTCAGAGCCTTTGCCTGTTTGGTCTTGCGAATACGCTCGTTGGCCAGAAGCATCGGCAGATGAACATATTTGTCAGATGCAACGAAATAAACATCCTTGTCGATGAGCCTTTGCCGTTCATAGGCCGGACATGTCGGCAGCAAGAAAACCGTGGGACGCTGTAACAGCGAAGTAAGATTGCTGGCTGTGACAGACAGACTGCGTGGCGAAGCAATCTTGCCTTTGGGTTCTGCGAAAAGCAGGGACATTCCATGGAACTCGCCATCGTAGAACTTGTATGCAAGAGAGTCCCCGATGGTAACACCTTTCATCTGCGCTTTGCTTCGTTCTTGCAGCTGTAAGGGTCGTCCTAATATGACTATATCTTTCGTTTTAACCATTCTGCATCATTTTAATACGCTATTAAAACGATGCAAAATTATTAAAATAATCTGATATGACCAAAGGTTTTTCCATTTATTTTGCTTTGTGCATCAAAAATCGGATGTTTTATGTTTTGAATGACTCTATAATCGCAACTTTTTCTAGTTTAGACCTCCGTCTCGTCCTCTACAACCTTGCCGAAATCACCGGCAAAGGACAAAGAACCTCACACAAAACCTAAACAACATCTTTTCTTTCTTTTCTTTCAAAATTGCGTAAAAGGATGTATCGATGAGTAGCGGCGTTGAATAACAGTAAGTTACGATGATACAAGTCAATAATATCATGTAGCGATGATGTAGCAATATGTAGCAAAGTGTAGCTATAGCTATTAAATGTAAATTGTGAATCCATGGTGATTTGATGGTGGAATGTATGGTGAAACGAATCACCATGCTTCCACCATAGGCGTTAATGTTAAAATAAAGGCCCGGTTTGTTAAATTTGACTTGGCAGAAATCGTTTTGTTTTTTGCCAAGGGTAAAACTCGAAACTTGTTTGAGGTGGGTTGTCCTGGCAAATGTAAGCAGCCCTTCGAGTCATTTGCTATGCTCGAAGGGCTTTGGTTTATGCAGACTTCTTTCCAATCAGTCTGTTAAACTCGCTGGCATAGAATACCCCAAGAAGGTATTGTTCCAGCTGCTCTAGGGGCAGATAGTCGGTGCATCTTGTCCCGAACTCTCCTGGCTTCTCTACCACATATACGGCATACCTTGCCCCACAACGGGCATCGGCTGCACGGAGGATGGCTTTAGGGTTTATCTGAGTGACCCATTGCTCAATCATTGTTTTTCTCTGCTTGTTGGTCATATCGCCTAATATTTAGTTAGATACCATTCATTGATATTCCAGACCTCAATATCATAGTTGGTTTCATAGCCTTGCGTCTGGTAGGCAAACTCCAGTTCCTTGCGGAGCCTGCGCTTTGCCTCGGCTTCTAACACACGCTTTGAGGTCTTTTCAATCTCGTCCTCGTCAAAGAACTCATCCAGCTCTATGCGGTGGTTCTTCACGATGGCATTCACTGCTGCCCATTTGCTGGTGAATACGCCAGCACATTCCCGATGACTTGTGCTGTGCCATGCGTCAGTCTCGTAAACAACAAATATCTGTCTCATATTGCTTTGGTATTATTGGGAATAGGCAGCACTCTTGCCACCTATTCCCGATGTTGTTTAATATCCAATCTCCGAAATGATGAAGTCCATGTGTCCTGCGAAGATGTCATCTGCCTCAATCTCATGCTCATTGCCACGGTCGTTCTTCTCGTCGCCTATGATGGTGAGACCTCCTTCCTTGTTCACTCTGACAGAAAGGATTACCACGTCACAAGGCTCGTCATAGTCGTATGCCGCAACGATGGGACATTCACCCTCGAAGTGCCACTCATAGCCATCATCCACCTTTTCGCCTTGCAGATGAAGGGCTTGTGCAAGCTCCTCCTGCTCACGGTGCTTCACCTCCTGCACACTGTCATAGATGGAGAAGTCCTTCAGCCGTGTGCTACGTGTGGCGTGAACCTCCTCGCCGTTCTCCTTGTCGGTGTCATACTCATGGAACTGCACCGGCACATAGTCGATGGGAGCTGCCATCCAAGAAATGTTGTTCAACGAATAGCCGTGTTCGGAAAGGAACAATTCAATTTCGTCCTCCAGCATGTGGTCGGCTACGTTCAGAACCTCGATGCGCACATTTGCGCTGTCCATTACGATAATCTTCATAATCTGAAAAGTTTAAGGGTTATACATTAGTCTTTGTCATAAAGCCGTGAGAGAAACGCCTTTAGTTCAGCGTCCTCAATCTCTTCAAGGGTGCAAGGCTTGAAATCCTTGTCCTGCTCAATCCTCAGCGTGCCAAGTCCGTACTCGCTCGCATCATAGGTGATACTTGCCATTTCGGTTGCAGACTGGTAGCCATACTCCGTCTCTTGCAGTCCAGTAACGATGCCATAGAGCGTGAAGTCATTGCCTTCCTGCTGTCCTTCCATGATGTACCAGCGGATATTGCCAAGGTAAAACACTGCGATGCAAAGAGCATCCTTCTTCTTCGCGTCCTGAGAATACAGGGGATAACTGCTCAGAGCCTCTGTCAGCTCTGGAGTAATCAGTCGGTTGTTGAATTGGGTTGTTGCCATATTGCTTGAAATTTTTATTTCCCTTTTATCAAAGCCTTTCGGCTGTGTTGCGGGAAGATTTTTCTGCTTTCAGAAGTGCGGATAGGGCAAATAAGGCAAGACTGCCGTGAAGAATACTCTTTAAGCAAAATGTGCCTAAAGGAAGATTGTTCACGGGACACGCCTTGCAGTTTGACAAATCCAAGGTAACTTCGCAGAAAAATGATTCCCCTGCTATACAAAGCCGATATGATCAATCGAAAGAAAAATGGTAATGGAACTGAACGGCTGAATTGCAGGATGCAAATTTAGGCATACATGAATGACGGTGGGGTAGCGGCAACGGTACGGCTGCCAGATGAATGTCAAGGCGAGTGAACATAGACCACTTCGGAAAGGACATCAAACTGAGCTGGCGAAGAATGTAGTCAGCCCTGTGGATGTCAGGGAGAAATGTCTCTGTCCTCTCGCCGTTCATCCGTTCCGCTATCGTACCATCGGCTCAATAGCAGAACCAGCCCTGCCGTTCCGCTTTAGGGTGGGCGTAGTTCTTAGATACCCAGATGGCAGAAGCGAAGAATGAGGTCAATGGCGTAGCAGGGCAAACAAAAGACGAATGGACGGGATTCAGATGAAGAGCATGTACTCCAGCGGAGATCATCCTCGACTGATGAAGCCTGTCGTTTCGTGTTTGTCCATCCCGAAGAAGGTGTCCTTGGTCAGTGCAGCCCTGCTTCACCGACTGAGGACAATTTCTGAGGGATATGCGCCATAAGAGGAGCATGAAAAAGTCCTGCCTGGTTGGGCAGGACTCGCTGGCTTCAGCATAGTACAATGGTAGCCCAGTCAATGGGCTTCCCTTCCTGCTTCATCTTTTCTATCAGAGCCTTAATCTGATCTTTTTTTTGTCAGTCACACTATCCATAGTTATAAAGATTGTGGGCAGGTGGTTAGTCTGCCCGTTGCCTTTAGAATTTCTTGTTGACGTACTTCTCAAAGTCAAGGTCATTGAGCTTTAAGAACTCCTCTGCCGGTACATAGCAATAGAACTTGTCGTCATCGGGGCTACCTTCCTCTAAATGTGCTTCAAAAACCTCCTCGGTCGTAACCTTGACTTCGGCATTCAGTTCCTTGATGAAGACGTTTCTATACAGGAGGTTGCTTCCGTCAATCATCATGCCCAGCAACGTCGGTCCTTCTTCGAGGCACTTCATTTCCTCGAATACCAGTTCAACCAGTTTGCCTTGTTTCTCCTTCTGCAGGGATGTGTAGATGATGTCGCCCTCCATTTCTTTGCAGGAGATATGAATCATCAGGCGATGCTCCGTTTTGTCATAGTAGATGCTCTCCACGTCAATAGCCATATCACCGAAGTAGAGCGTTCCTATCTCCACCATGTCATAGTGGTTGATGACCTCTTGTATGAACCACTCCCTGCGTCTGTCAAGGGCTTCATCCGTGAAGCTGTTCAGAGCCTCATGTTTTTCCAAGAGCCTTTTGTACTCTTCGTTTTCAGTCTTTTGCTTTGCCATAATGTTTTGAAATTGTGGGCAGATGGTTAGTCTGCCCGTTACCTTTTACTTTGTCTGGAAGCACACCCTGCCTTTCCTGCGAAGTTGCAGCACAAGGTGATACTCCTTGTTCAAGTCTGCCAGCTTCTGTAGTTTCTGCCGGGTGTCCTCCGTGTTCTCCATCAGAGAAGCGTAAATCAGATTTCCGACTTGTCTTCCTTCGTTAACGTCAAAAGCCTTGAAGCCCTTGCATCCGTCAAACTTTGCATATACGATGTGCCAATCCATAGTCACTGAGCCTTATTAGTCCACAAACTCAAATTCATCCCTATAGCAGGTTATCTCCGCTCCACTGCCCAATACGATGCAGTTGTACTGATAGCCATGATAGCCACCGTCGATGCTGTCCAAATCCACACTGATGTCCCAATATCCACGATAGGGAACGAAAAGCCTTGCGTATCTCATAGTGCCCTTCTCTCTTCGTTAGAATGGCATATCCTTCTCGTCAGGTGCTGGAGCGTCCTGCGGTGGCTGAGGGGTGTTCTTTGCCTTAGCTCCTTTCTTGGCAGCCTTTTTCGGGTCGGCGTTCTGCTCCTCTTTCTTCCCAGCGTTCACGAAAGCGATGCTGTCCGCATTGATGGAGATTTGGGTGTGGCTCTCGCCTTGTCGGTCTTTCCACTGTGATGTGGAGATGGTTCCCTCCACGAGAATGAGCCTGCCCTTGGTGAGGTATTCAGCCAGACGGACATGGTTCTCCCTGCTGCTGCGTACCCTTACCCATGTAGTGATGTTTTGACCTCTGGAATAATCATCGACGGCAATATCCACTGCCATGAATGTTCCGTGTGTTCCTGTGATGACCTGGCAATCCTTGCCGATGCGTCCGATAGTGTGAGTGTAAATCA
>ULKS01003895.1_pt1 | contig 17973 bp, 12 predicted proteins | sample 1951211 | NCBI WGS metagenome assembly ULKS01 (sample SAMEA4835506, study PRJEB28245) | human gut metagenome | biome: gut microbiome; material: fecal sample | place: Denmark | collected 2008 | reverse complement strand
AAATTTATCCCCACTAAATTTCTACTGAGCCAAGATGCCTCGGGAGCCAAGGTGCGTATCCCCATTCCATGCGGGTGAACGTGTTGGGACCGAAGTGCACGAAAGCGATGAATTCGTTCTTCAATGCCGCCAGTTGATTGGCCGTGGGCGTCACGTGGGCTGCCTTGGCGATGATTTGCTCCTCGCTGTCGCTTGCTTCTACCAGTATGGTGCTTTCCTGGGGGATGGTTTCCTGCTGTGCGTACAGGGATGAACAGCACAGGCACAAGATGGGGATAAAGATTTTTTCATGTACGTGGTCGTTAAAGGTTAGGATACGCGAATATAATGAATTTCTCGGGAACTTGCGCTGATTGCTGGTGAAAGTCAAGAAAAACCTGCCTAAAAAAGTCAGTAGTATTGAAATCAAATATCAGTAGTATTGAAATCAAATATCAGTAGTATTGATATTGAAAAGCAGTAGTACTGGCTTTTTGAGACAGGTTTTGCTTCCTAGATGTTGAGAATCTTGTAGTCGCCCGCTTCTTCCGTGATGGTTTGCTGCAGGTCTTCCAGTCTCAGCTCGTGGTCAGACTCTATGCTGGCCACGGGCGGCTCCAGTGTTACGGTGGCTTTCACGCCCTCGATGGTGTTGAGGGCTTTCTCCACATGGGCGCGGCAGTGGCCGCACATCATGCCTTCAATCTTGAATTCATACTTCATGGGTTTCTCGTTTATGGGGTTTGTGTGATTGTTTGTCGTGCAAGTGCTGTCGGGGCATGGACGGGAAGCGTCCTCCCTGGAGAGCTTTTTGCGTTTCAGCCGCAGGCTGTTGGTCACTACGCTCACGCTGCTGAACGCCATGGCCGCCCCGCCTATCATGGGATTGAGCAGGAAACCATTGACGGGGTACAACGCTCCCGCCGCTATGGGGATGGCGATGACGTTGTAGATGAACGCCCAGAAGAGGTTTTGGTGGATAGTCCTTATGGTGAGTTGCGACAGGCGAATGGCCTCGCCCACTTTCGTGAGGTCTGAGGAGAGGATGGTGACCATGGCCGTGTCCATCGCTATGTCGCTGCCTTTGCCCATGGCTATGCTCAGGTCCGCCTGCGCCAAGGCCGCGCTGTCGTTGATGCCATCGCCCACCATGGCCACTTTATGTCCTTCGGCTTGCATGCGCATGATAAACCTGGCCTTGTCTTGCGGCAGTGCTTTTGCCTGGTAATGTTCTATGCCCGTCTTTTCGGCTATGGATTTCGCCGCCGCTTCGTTGTCGCCGGTCAACATATAGACCTCTACGCCTATCTTGCGCAGGGTTTTTATGGCTTCTGTGGAGGTCTTCTTTATCTTGTCCGTGATGGCGATAACGGCGATGGCTTGCTTGGAATCGGCGAACCAAATGACGGTTTTTGCTTCTTTTTGCCAATTCTCGGCTTTTTCCCTCATGTGGTCATCCGCCTGTATGTGGTTGGCGTTGAGCAATTCCAGGCTGCCCGCGTAATAGGTCATGCCTTCCGCCACGCCCTTCACGCCCTGGCCCGGAATGTTTTCAAAATGGTCTATCGGCAAGGCCTTCCCGTCTTTCAGCGCGGTGGTTAGGGCTTCCGCCAGCGGATGCTCGGATAGCCGCTCCAGGCTGTAGAGTATGTCCCGTTTCCCGGTAGTACCTTCACGCCAATACGCGTCGGTCACGGCGGGGTGTCCTTCCGTGATGGTTCCTGTCTTGTCCAGGATGATGGCGTCTATCTTTCGGGCTACTTCCAGGCTCGTGGCGTCTTTTATCAAGATGCCGTTTTCCGCTCCCTTGCCGATGCCGACAATCAAGGCCGTAGGCGTGGCCAGCCCCAAAGCGCAGGGACAGGCGATGATAAGCACGGTGACCATGGCCAATATGCCGTGGACAAAGCCCATGGAGGGGGCGAAAATCCACCACAGGAGGAACGAAAGAACGGAGAGCGTCATGATGGTCGGCACAAATACGGCGGCCACTTTGTCCACCATCTGCTGGACGGGCACTTTGCTGCCTTGCGCCTCTTGCACCATGCGGATGATCTGGGCCAGCATCGTGTCTTGCCCGGTCTTGTACGCCTTGAAACGGAAAGAGCCTTTTTGGTTGATGGAACCGGCGAACACGGCCTCCCCTTTCTTCTTGCGCGCGGGGATGGGCTCGCCCGTGAGCGTGCTTTCGTCCACGTAGGATTCTCCGCTGACGACAATCCCGTCCACGGCGATGCGCTCTCCCGGCTTCACGATAATGGTGTCTCCCGCCCGCGCTTGCTCTATCGGGATGCTCATTTCCCCCTTGTCGGTCAGGATGGTGACGGTCTTGGGTTGCAGTCCCATCAGCTTCTTGATGGCGGTGGAGGTCTTTTGTTTCGCCCGCGCCTCCAACAGCCTGCCCAGGAGGATGAAGGCGATGATGACACTGGCGGACTCAAAGTAGACGTGAGGCTCTATGCCCCTCGACAGCCAGAAGTCTGGGAAAAACAAGTTAAACACGCTGAACAGGTAGGCGATGCCCGTGCTGGTGGCCACCAGCGTGTCCATGTTGGCCGAGCGGTGCTTCAGCTGCCGCCACGTGTTGACGTAAAACCGCCTGCCAAAGCCAAACACGACCACCGTGGACAAGAGCCACGTGGCGTATTTCGTGAAGTCCGCGTCCATGAAAAACACGCTCATCACTAGGATGGGCACGGCCAGCGCGATGGCGGCGATGGTTTGCCGTCTCAGTAGGCGGTATTCCTTTTCGTGCTCAGACTCCACGGTTTTCTCGTCCGCTCCGTCATCGGTCAGCAGGTCATAGCCCGCCTCCCGCACGGCCAAGCGCAAGTCCGCGGCCGAGCATTCTTCTGGGTTGTAGACCACTTGCGCCGTCGCCGCCGCGTAACTGACGTTGGCCTCGTATACGCCGTGCTGGCCGTTCAGGGTCTTGCTGACCCGCGCGGCGCACGAGGCGCAACTCATCCCCATGACGGGAAATGTCTCCTTTCTCTTGGTCTCTTTGTCCACGCTAGTCCCTTTCCTGCTGTTTGTTGTCCGTGGAAGTCTTTTCCCCTGGCGCGTCGTGCGTATAGTCCAGCAAGCGGATGTTCTCCGGGAGCCATGTCTGTAGCAGTTTCTTCATCCTGGCGTGGAATGGACAGGGATAGCCTATGGGTGTGCCTTTCTGTATGCATGAGGCGAAGGCGATGGTGTCAGCTCCTCGCTCCACGAGCAGCTTGGCTCGCAGCACGGCCTTCTTGCCCGGGCAGCCGCCGCAGTTGGCAAAGCCGATGATTTCGATGTCCTCGTTCGCCTCGGCGAACGCGCCTTTCCGGTTTCTCACGGCCTTGAAGCAACCGCTTCCCGGGCAGTAGTCCTCTGTCTGTTGGCATCTGATGATTCCTAGTTTCATGTTCTTATGTGGGTTGAAGTTGAGGTTCTCGTTTATGTTTTGTATGGGCAAAAGTAGGAATAATTTCTCGCAACTGGGTTGCGAAGGCGAGATTTTAAGTTTTTTAAGCATAGCGTGTCGTGTGTCGTCATGGGCTGGAGTGGCGGAATGAAATGTGCGTTCCCCGTTGGGGAAGCCCTTCCTCGTGCGCGCGTGTACATTATTATATATATGAAGGTATAGGAGGGGAAAATGCCTGTGGGTCTGCGTGTTTTCCAAAATAAGTTGTTTCGCTTTTCAATTCAACTTGTTTTCCCTGGCAAAATAAGTTATTTTCCTCGGCAAAACAAGTTGTTTTCCTTGGCAAAATAACTTGTTTTGATATCCGTGCCCGAAATCCTGTCTCGTCAATTGTGAAAGATATTATCGGCCCACTTGCTTCCTGGCCGCATGGCGTGCAGTGTCTTGATATGCGAAAAGCGGCAAATCCCGTAATGGAATTTGCCGCTTTCATGTGTTGCGGAGGCAGGACTCGAACATGCGACCTCCAGGTTATGAGCCTGGCGAGCTACCAACTGCTCCACTCCGCGATGTATCATTCAACCCGTTTCCGAATTGCGAGTGCAAAGGTACAACTATTTTCTGACATGACCAAATATCTCCGTGGCAAAATGCGCTGTTTAATAGATTTTAATACTTTTTGCTTGTGTATATGAAATATATTGCATACTTTTGCCCATAGTTACTTTGTTGTGCAATAAAATTATAGGGAAAGCTATATGTCTGTATCCAAGACCCGGCAAATGTTGGTAGACGTGGCGAGGCAGTTGTTCGCCAAGAACGGCGTGGCCAATACCACCATGAATGATATAGCCTTGGCTTCTGGCAAAGGTAGGCGTACTGTGTATACTTATTTCAGTAGCAAGGAGGAAGTGTACTATGCCGTCATAGAGGGAGAACTGGAGCGCCTCTCAGACAAACTGGACGAGGTGGCTTCCAAGAAGATAAGACCCCAAGAGAAAATCATAGAGCTGATTTATACCCACTTGAGCATGATCAAGGAAACGGTGGTCAGGAACGGCAACCTGAGGGCAGAGTTCTTCCGCAATATATGGACCGTGGAGAAGGTGAGGAAAAACTTTGACGAGGACGAAATAGAGCTTTTCCGCAAGGTGTATGCCGAGGGTAAGGCCGACGGGGAGTTCGATATCGACAACGTGGACTTGGTGGCGGATATCACCCATTATTGTATCAAGGGCCTGGAAGTCCCTTTCATCTATGGCAGGCTTGGCCATGGCCTCACCGAGGAGTCCAGCAAGCCGCTCGTGGCAAAGGTGGTATATGGTGCGTTAGGCAAGTCCAGCAACAAGTTGACCCGCTGACAGGGAAGAAAATGACTTTTTAAAACATAACAAACAAATTAACAAAATGGGATTATTGACAGGTAAGACGGCCCTGATTACAGGTGCCGCGCGCGGTATTGGCAAGGCCATCGCGCTGAAGTTCGCCGAGGAAGGCGCGAACATCGCTTTCACCGACTTGCAAATAGACGAGAACGGGAAGGCTACCGAGAGTGAAATCGCCGCCAAGGGCGTGAAGGTGAAGGGCTATGCCAGCAACGCGGCAGACTTCGCCCAGACCGAGGAAGTGGTGAAGGCCGTGAAGGAAGAGTTCGGCTCAATAGACATCTTGGTCAACAACGCCGGTATTACCAAAGACCAACTGATGTTGCGCATGACGGAACAGCAGTGGGATGCCGTTATCGCGGTCAACTTGAAGAGTGCCTTCAATTTCATTCACGCTTGCGTGCCCGTGATGATGCGCCAAAGAGGCGGCAGCATCATCAACATGGCCTCAGTGGTAGGCGTGCATGGAAACGCGGGCCAGAGCAATTATGCCGCTTCCAAGGCGGGTCTTATCGCTTTGGCCAAGAGCATTGGCCAGGAAATGGGTCCTAAGGGAATCCGTGCCAACGCTATCGCTCCTGGCTTTATAGAGACCGCCATGACCGCCGCTCTTCCTGAGCAAGTGCGCAAGGACTGGATGACCAAGATACCTTTGCGCCGTGGCGGTACGGTGGATGATGTCGCCAATACGGCTCTCTATCTGGCTTCTGACCTCTCCAGCTATGTAAGCGGACAGGTGATACAGGTAGATGGCGGCATGAACATGTAAAGCATGAGGGTAGTCTACGAAGACAATCACATCATCATCGTCTCCAAGGAGAGCGGGGAAATCGTCCAGGGCGACAAGACCGGCGACCAGCCCCTCTCGGAGACCGTGAAAGAATACCTGAAGGAGAAGCACCACAAGCCAGGCAACGTGTTCCTGGGTGTGGTGCATCGCCTTGATAGGCCAGTGGCGGGACTGGTGGTGTTCGCCAAGACCTCGAAAGCCTTGTCCAGGCTCAACGAGATGTTCCGCGTGGGCGACGTGAAGAAAACCTATTGGGCCATTACCCGGCAGTTGCCTCCCAAAGAGGAGGACACGCTCACGCACTGGCTTGTGAGAAACGAGAAACAGAACAAGAGTTACGCCTACGACAGGGAAGTGCCCCATGGCAAGCAAGCCGTGTTGCGTTACAAATTGATAGGGCGTAGCGACAATTACTCTCTGTTGGAGGTGAATCTCATGACAGGGAGACATCATCAAATAAGATGCCAATTGGCTAAGGTAGGTTGTCCCATCAAGGGCGACTTGAAGTATGGCGCGCGGCGCAGCAATCCGGATGGCAGCATTTCGCTGCTGGCCAGGCGGGTGTGCTTCGTGCATCCTGTTTCAAAAGAAGAAATCCGCGTAGAGGCTCCTTTGCCTGATGACACGCTTTGGAAGGCTCTCGCTCCTACATAGAGACCTTTATGAAAAAGAAACTCCGTTGGATAGGCTTGGCGTTGCTTTCGCCTTTCTTGCTGATAGCGTTGTTGGCGATTGCGCTTTATCTGCCTCCCGTGCAACAGTGGGCGGTGAAGCAGGTCACCGCCTATGCTTCCAAGCAAACGGGAATGCAGATCTCCGTGGACAAAGTACGGCTGCGTTTCCCGCTGGATTTAGGCGTGGAAGGCATAAAGGTCATCAAGCGAAACGACTCCTTGCCCCAGGTGAAAGACACCGTGGCGGATATCAAGACATTGGTGGTCAACGTGCAGTTGCGCCCGTTGTTCCACAAGCAAGTGATGGTAGACGAGCTTAGCTTCAGGCAGATGAAGTTGAATACCAGCACTTTCATTCATGAAGCTCGGATAGAGGGAGACATAGAGGAGATGAAGGTCAAGTCACATGGCATAGACTTGGCCAAGGAAACTGTCAGGGTCAACGACGCTTTACTGGATGGAGCTCGTCTCCTGGTGGCTTTGAGCGACACGGTGCCGCCAGACACCGCTGCGTCAGAGCCTACGCGATGGAAGATTATGGTAGACAATCTGCTCCTGAAGTCGTCACGGGTAGCCGTGCGAATGCCGGGAGACACGATGCGTATAGGTGTCTCCATGACAGACGCGAGGGCTAGTGACACACATATAGATCTCTACAAAGGTCTCTACAGAGTGAGGAGATTGGAATGGAATGGTGGCGGGCTTACTTATGACAACGTATATGCCGTCAAGGCGGCAAAAGGATTAGACCCTAATCATCTTGCCCTGAATGGCATCCATTTGCGGGTGGATTCCTTGTCCTATCACGCTTCTTGTCTCTCGTTGGCCTTGCGTCAGTGTGCCTTCCGGGAGCAGAGCGGTATAGAGTTGACAAAGCTGACAGGCGCCTTGAAGATGGACAGCACTACGCTGGAATTGCCTTTGCTTCAATTGCGTACGCCAGAGTCGAGTCTGTCCGCCAAGATTGCCATGGATTTGAACGCTTTCGACGAGAAAGACCCAGGCGAACTCCGTGCTGTGCTACATGCCAGCTTGGGCAAACAAGATATTATGAGACTGGCGGGTGATATGCCCGATGAGTTCCGCAAGCATTGGCCAAACTATCCTTTAGCCGTCGATGGTTCCGTAAAAGGAAACATGAACAGGGTGACGCTCACGGGATTGAAACTGAATCTCCCCACTGCCATAAGGATGGAAGCCAAGGGTTGGTTGGCTGACGTGACGGACATGGACAGGCTGAGAGCAGATATCGACGTGGACATGAAAACCTATCAACTCGGATTTGTGCCAGCCATGCTGAGTCCGGGCTTGGAGAAAACGGTGCGTGTGCCAGATAACATCCATTTGTCTGGCAATGTGACGGCCAAGGGAAGTACTTACGGAGCCCAGCTTGCCATGAAAGAAGGAAGTGGTGAAGTGCGGTTGAAAGGCAGCCTGGACACTAAGCGCATGGCCTACGACGTGGACTTGTCCGTCAACGCGCTCCAGATTACCCATTTCCTCCCTGGCCAAGAATTGCAACCTTTTACAGGAGAATTGACGGCCAAGGGCGTTGGCACGGACATTTTCTCTCCCCGTACCCGTTTGAAGGCTCAAGCCAGCATACGGAAATTTGGCATGGGCACCTACAATCTGGGCGGTGTTCAAGGGGATGTGGACATGGCGAATGGCAAAATGGCTCTTCATGTAGATGGGGATAATGACCTGATGAGGGGTGCGTTGGCCTTGCAAGGGTTCACTGACAACCGCAAGCAACTGCAAGCCACCATGGAGGCCAATATCGGCAAGATAGACCTTTATAACCTGAAATTGACCAAAGAGCCCATGGCTTTGGCGTTGTGTGGACATATCGATGTCGCCACCAACTACAAGGATTATTATATGGTGAGGGGATTGTTGAGTGACTTGGGCATCTATTATGAGGACAATCGCTATCACCCAGAAGCGTTTGAGTTGGATCTCTTGACCCGCAAGGATACTACCCATGTGGCCATGAATTCGGGCGATTTCAATTTGTCGCTGGATGGCAAGGGCAGCTATGAGCAATTGTTAAGCCAAGGGAATAAGTTTGTTGATGAACTTTTCGCCCAACTCAAGAACCGCAAGATTGACCAAGCGGTTTTACGTGCGAAATTCCCCAGCATGAGGATGAAACTCAACGCCGGGCGAAATAATTTGTTTTCGCGCACCTTGGGCTGGTATGGATATACAATCAAGAACGCGGAGATAGATCTCGCTTCTTCCCCAAAGATAGGAATGGGCGGACATATCACCATAGACTCTCTTGTGGCGGGAGGTTTCTTGATAGACACAATTCGTTCAAGAGTACTTACGATAAGAGATACTACCCGATATCAAATCCTGGTGGCCAACAACAAGCACAATCCGCAATACGTCTTCCGCTCCTACACTATGGGCGAGGTGTTTGAACGAGGCTCCAATATCTTGACCCAGCTCTATGACGCAAAGGGCAGGCTGGGCATGAAGCTGGGATTGGTTGCCGTAATGGAACCCAACGGTTCCAGGGTGAGTCTTATAGACCGGAACCCCGTGATTGGTTATAAGACTTTTACCGCTAACGAACGCAATTACATTTATTTGGGCAGTGACCAACGTGTCTACGCGGATATGGTGTTGGCCGCGGAAGACGGCACGGGCATCCAGCTTTACTCAGATAACGATAATACCGAGGCGCTACAAGACCTCACGTTGAGCTTGGGCAAGATAGAATTGGGAGACGTATTGAGCGTGATTCCCTACCTGCCCGATATCACGGGTACGCTGGACGGAGATTTCCACGTGATACAAACGCAAGACGCTTTCTCGTTATCGTCTAACTTTACCGTAGACGAGATGACTTATGAGGGCGCCCGCCTAGGTGACGTGGGCAGTGAATTTGTCTATATGCCTTTGGCGGACGGCACCCATACTGTTGACGGCATCTTGATGGCAGATGGAAAGGAGGTGAGCACGGTAACAGGTTCTTACCTTTCCGAGGGAGACGGATATATGGATGTTACAATGAGTATGGAACGCATGCCTCTTCAGTTCTTCAACGCTTTCTTGCCTCGCAAGTTGTTAGGATTGCGAGGTTATGGCGAGGGAAGCCTGGAAGTGAAAGGCTCCATGAGCCAACCCGAAGTGAATGGAGAGGTGTTCTTGGACTCTGGCTATGTGGCAAGTCCCACCTATGGCGTGCAGATGCGTTTTGCCGATGACCCCGTGCGCATTGTCAACAGCCATTTGTTATTCGAGAACTTTGAGATGTATTCCGATAACGGCAGCCCATTGATTATCGCGGGCGAGCTGGATTTCTCCAATCTCGACAACATGGCCATGGATATTCGTATGCGCGCGGAGAACTTCCAAATCATCAATGCCAAGAAGAGCCGTTATGCGGAGGCTTATGGCAAGGCTTTTGTCAATTTCACGGGTATGATGCGCGGGCCTGTCTCCCGGCTGAATATGTTTGGCAGCCTCGGTGTGCTGGGTTCTACGGATATGACCTATGTATTGAAAGAGTCGGAGCTGGTCACCGATAATCAGTTGGATGAATTGGTGAAGTTTACGGATTTCCGTGATACCGCGGAGATGGTGGTCAAGCGACCGCCTTTGGAAGGTTTCAATATGTCGTTGAGCATGCATATAGATGAGTCGGCGCATATTATCTGTGGACTGAACGCGGACTTGTCCAACTATATCGATTTAATGGGTGGCGGTGACCTGCTTATGACTTACGGCACTGCCAACGGCTTGCAGCTATCAGGACGTTATACGCTCAGTAATGGCGTGATGAAGTATTCTTTGCCTGTGATACCTTTGAAGACTTTCTCTATAGAGGACGGAAGCTATATTGAGTTTATGGGAGACCCGATGAATCCCAACTTGAACATCACGGCCACGGAATTGATAAAGGCCAACGTGGATGATGGAAGCGGCGTGGGCAGGTCTGTGGATTTTCATTGCGGCGTGAAGTTGACGCAAAACCTCAACAAGCCTGGTATACAGTTCATTATTTCCGCTCCAGACGACATGGCCTTGCAAGACGAGTTGAACACAATGGACAATGAGGAACGCGGAAAGATTGCCATCACCATGTTGGCATCTGGCATGTACATGGCCTCTGGCGGCACCTCTTCCTTCTCCATGAATAAGGCTTTGACTTCTTTCCTTAATTCTGAGATAAACAACATCATGGGGTCGGCTATGCGTTCCATAGGGCTCAATGTAGGTATGAGCGTAGATAACACGAAGGCCGCCGCTGGTGGCACGCATACAGATTATAACTTCAAGTTCTCTAAGCGGTTGTGGAACAACAGGCTCAATGTAAGTGTGGGTGGACAAGTTTCCTCGGGCGCGGATTTGGAGTCAGGCAATAGCAATGACGCTTTCTTCGACAATGTGGAATTGGAATACCGTCTTGATCAACGTTCTAGTATGTATATCAAGGCATTCTACGATAATTCCACCTATGATTGGCTGGAGGGCATGATAGGAGAATATGGCGCGGGCTTCGTGTGGCGGCGCAAATTGCAACATTTCCGTGACATTTTCCGCTTAAATACGAATAACACCCGTAAACCTGCCCCAAAGGAGGAGAAGAAGGACAGTATACCACAAGGCAATAAGACAAGCAATGAGCAAGAGAAGTAGCATATACCATATTATACATATTATATATATAGCGTTGGCGGCAATAGTGATAAGTTTTTCACTTACGTCCTGTTCTACTACGCGTGCCATTCCCGATGATGAGCAACTTTTCGCGGGACTGAAGAAAATCTCTTATGTGAACTATGAGGAGGGCGGCCACGCTGACTCCACGATAGCCGAGATGGAGTATGTGTTGGCTTCCGCGCCTACAGAGGCTTTGTTTGGCAGTAGCTATCACATGTCTCCTTTCCCTGTGCGTTTGTGGATTTGGAATGCCTTCTCAAAATCAGATAACGCTTTTGCCCGTTGGATGACCCGTACCTTTGGCACGGAACCAAAGTTGCTGAGCGAGGTAAATCCTGATTTGCGGGCTCAGGTAGCCGAAGGGGAGCTTATGAAACGGGGATATTTCAACAGCAAGGTCTCCTACGAGGAGATTACGCTCAAGAACCCCAAGAAAGCCAAGATATCCTATACCGTCAACATGGGACCTCTTTGGCGGTTGGACTCCATTGCCTATATGTCATTTCCTGCCGTGGCGGATAGTTTGATTAAGTCTTCCGCTTCAGATACATATTTGCATAAAGGTAGTCCTTTCTCCGTATCGGACTTGGAATCTGAACGGCAACGCTTGGCAAGTTTGTTCCAAGATCATGGATACTATTTTTATCAATCGGGTTACGCTTCTTACTTGGCGGACACCGCTGCTGTTCCCCATCGAGTGCAGTTGCGTTTAGCTTTAGCGGACAGTATAGACCCGCGTGCCCATCGTCGGTGGTATATCGGCAATATTGATGTCAATATGCGCAAGGAGATGACGGATTCTTTGGACAATTATTTCAAGTTTCGCCATTTGCGCTTTAACTACAGAGGAAAGAAACCTCCTATCCGCCCAGGTGTCTTCATGACGGGACTTCGCTTGCGCCATGGTAGACCTTATAGGCTTGAGAATGTAGAACGATTTACCAAGCATTTGCAGTCTACGGGACTTTTCAGCTACTCAGGCATTCGTTTTACGCCCAGGGATACTTCCGCCACATGCGACACGCTGGATGCCAGAATAGACTTGGTGCTCGACAAACCCTATGATTTTTATATAGAGGCCAATGCCAAGGGAAAGACCTCGGGACGTTATGGTCCCGAGTTGGTGGTGGGTTTCGTGAAACGAAACGCCTTCCGTGGTGGCGAGAAGTTGGATATCAACCTCCATGGATCCTATGAGTGGCAAACAGGACATGCTTCTGAAGGTAGTAGCACAGGCGTTAATTCCTATGAATATGGCTTGGACGCATCCCTGACTTTTCCTCGCATCATTACCCCTTGGACATTGTTTACCAGTCCGGTTAAGCAATACGAGCGCTTGACGAGTGAAAACAACACGGAGGACAGAAGAAAACGCAGGCGCAGGGCTAGAAGACGCTTCTTCTCTAATCCCACTACAGTTGTTGAACTCTCCACGAATACTCTTAACCGCTCAGGCTACTTCATGCGCAATGTGGTTTCGGCGGAACTGACGTACGATTGGTCTACTAGTCCTAGTTCTCATCACTCGTTCAGTCCTCTGTTGCTCTCCTATGAATATATGAATGAGCGCACGGCTGCTTTCGACTCTCTCTTGGCGAAAAACGCATACTTACAAGTGTCTATGCGTGACCAATTCGTCCCCAAGATGAGTTACACTTACACATACCGTAGCCCTTCGCGTTTTCGTAATCCTATCACCTGGCGAACCACGGTAAGTGAGGCTTCCAACCTCTTGGCGGCAGGTTATGCCGTTTTTGGGGAAGGATGGAACAAGAAAGACAAGACAATGTTCAAGAATCCTTTTGCCCAGTTCGTGAAAGTGGAGACCAAGTTTGTCAAGCAATGGAATTTCTCCGAGTATTCATCTTTAGTGGGACATGTCAACGCGGGAGTGGTTTACAGTTATGGAAACACCAACAGCGCCCCTTATTATGAACAGTTTTATGTGGGAGGAGCCAATAGTATCCGTGCTTTCAATGTGCGTAGCATCGGACCGGGCACTTATCTTCGCAAGAAAGGCCGTTCTTCCTATATCGACCAGACAGGAGACGTGAAGCTCCAGCTCAATTTGGAATATCGTATGCGCCTATGGGGATCGTTGCACGGGGCGTTGTTCCTTGACGCTGGCAATGTTTGGACATTACGTGACCACGAAGAGCTGGAAGGCTGCAAGTTCGAGATAGGAAGTTTTTATAAGCAGCTGGCCTTGGGAACGGGTGTAGGTCTTAGGTACGATTTGGGAATGTTTGTGATACGTCTGGATTGGGGTATAGGACTCCATGTGCCTTATGAAACGGGAAAGAGCGGTTTTTACAATATTCCCAAGTTCAGTGATGGCCATGCCATCCATCTGGCCGTGGGATATCCCTTCTAACGAGATTTTTTCATTTAGTTCTATGCTATATCAAGAAAAATAGTTACCTTTGCTAGGGATTTATAATACCTACTAAAAATATACTTATGAAACCGACACTGTTGTTGTTGGCTGCTGGCATGGGCAGCCGCTACGGAGGTCTCAAACAACTTGACGGGCTGGGTCCCAATGGGGAGACCATTATGGATTATTCCATTTATGACGCTATTCAGGCAGGCTTCGGGAAAATCGTGTTCGTTATTCGCAAGGATTTCGAACAGCAGTTCCGTGAGCAGGTGTTAGCCAAGTATGAGGGGCATATTCCCGCGGAGCTTTGCTTCCAGTCTTTGGATGCTTTGCCTGAAGGGTTCAGCGTTCCCGAAGGACGCGTTAAGCCATGGGGAACCAATCATGCGGTGCTCATGGCCAAGGATATTATCCATGAACCTTTTTGCGTAATCAACTGCGATGATTTCTATAACCGCGACAGCTTCCGCGTGATAGGGAAATTCCTTTCCGAGTTACCGGAAGGAAGCAAAAACAAATACGCCATGGTTGGATTCCGTGTAGGTAACACTTTGTCGGAGAATGGAACCGTGGCTCGCGGTATCTGCTCAAAGGATGAGGCCGACAACTTGACTACCTGTGTGGAGCGCACGGAGATTATGCGTATAGAAGGAAAAGTAAGCTATAAAGATGAGCACGGAGAGTGGGTTGCCATAGAAGACAATACTCCCGTGTCCATGAATGTTTGGGGTTTCACGCCAGATTATTTTGACTATAGCGAGGCTTACTTCAAGGATTTTCTCAACAATCCCAAGAATATGGAGAATCTCAAGGCCGAGTTCTTTATTCCGTTGGTGGTAAACAAGTTGATCAATGACGGCATTGCCACTGTGCAGGTGCTTGACACTACCAGCAAGTGGTTTGGCGTGACCTATTCCGCGGATCGCCAAGCGGTGGTAGACAGGATTAAGGGATTGGTTGACGAAGGCGTTTATCCTGAGAAACTGTTCTAGATGGAAATCAATACACTGGATGAAAAAGAAGCTGCTATCCTGAGGCACTGGATAGCGGCTTCTGAGCGTATTGTTATTTGTGCCCATAAGTCTCCCGATGGAGATGCCATGGGGGCCGCTTTGGCATGGAATGAATATTTGCGCCAGTTGGGCAAGGCTCCTTTTGTGGTTGTCCCCGATGCCTATCCCGACTTCTTGCAGTGGCTACCTGGCTCTGAGCGAGTGTTGCGTTATGACCGTAAGCCCGAGGTGGTGACCGCGCTTTTCCAGCAAGCGGACTTGGTGTTCTGTCTTGATTTCGGAGAGTCTTCCAGGGTAGAGGCCATGCAACAAGTGCTCATGTTGTCTCCTGCCCGCAAAGTGATGATAGACCATCATCTTAACCCTAGCGACGAGATGGATTTGGTTATTTCCCGTCCCTCCCTTTGCAGCACATGCGAGCTGGTGTTCCGCATTGTTTGGCAATTGGGAGACTTTGAGCGGATGAACCGCAAATGGGCTACTTGCATATATTGCGGCATGATGACCGACACGGGCGCTTTCACCTACAACTCCAATAGTCCCGTCATTTTCTTTATCATCAGCCAGCTTCTCACCAAGCATATAGACAAGGATCTCATTTATCGAAGGGTTTTCAACAATTACAGTTCTTATGCCATTCGTCTTAGGGGATACTTGATGGACCAGAAACTGCAGGTGTGGGAAGATTTGCATGCCGCTTGTTTCACGCTTACCCGAGAGGAAATGCAGCGTTACCACTTTATCAAAGGTGACGTGGAGGGATTGGTCAATCAGCCTTTGCGCATCAAGGACCTCAAACTCTCTATCTATTTGCGTGAGGATACAGAGCAGGACAATCTGATATATGTCAGTTTGCGCTCTGTAGACGACTTTCCATGTAACGAGATGGCCGCCAACTTCTTTCATGGCGGTGGTCACCTTAATGCGTCAGGTGGAAAGCTGGCATGCTCTTTGGAGGAGGCTAAGGCCGTGGTGGAACGTGCGGTGAACGCTTATTCCGAAAGATTGCGAGCGTGAGAGCCGTTCTGTCCAGATGCCTGTAAATGATAAATAATAATAAAAACGAAGTCGCTCTGCCTCTAGAGTCTTATCTTTTTATTACCTTTGTGGCCGATTAAGCAATGAATAGAGAGAAAATGAGAAAACTTCTTATGGGCATCCTTGTCATCATGGCTGCCGTTTTCGTGGCCTCCTGTGATGATACTGAGACATATGCCGACCAGCGCAACCGCGAGCGTGACTCTATTAACCTCTATTTGAGGTATCATAACGTGCAAGTGATATCAGAGGCGCAATTCAAGCAGCGATATGAAGCTTACCAATCAGATCCCTCCGTGGTGCTTACTGATACGGAAAAGAACGAATACGTGCTCTTTGAGAACACGGGCGTCTATATGCAGATTATTGATATTGGCTGTGGAGAGCCTATCAAGGAGGGAGAGACTACCGACGTGCTTTGCCGGTTTGATGAATACAATCTCTTGGTTAGTGCCAGGGGAGACTCTTTGCAGTTGTCCAACAACATATTGGATTACTCCTATCTGGTGGAAAAAATGACGGTAACCAATAGCTATGGTACCTTTACGGCGTCTTTTGACAGTAATCAGAGCTTGATGTACATGGTCTATGGCACCACCTCCGTGCCCAATGGTTGGCTGGAGCCTCTTACTTACATTAAGATAGGTCGTCCACAGACCGCTACCGACCGCATAGCTCATCTCAAGCTGATAGTTCCCCATTCAGAGGGAACGCAAGCGGCCTCGTCTAGCGTGTATCCCTGTTTGTATGATATCACATATCAACGAGGACGATAGTCTTCCCGTTTAACTATAACCATATTTTTACCATGACACTGATAAAGTCCATTTCCGGTATCCGCGGCACTATAGGCGGACAGGCAGGTGACACCTTGAATCCGCTAGACATCGTGAAGTTCACCTCGGCGTACGCTACCTTCATCCGTCGTAGCGGCCAATGCGAGAGCAATAAGATAGTGGTGGGGCGAGATGCCCGCATCTCTGGCTCCATGGTGCGCCAAGTGGTCTGCGGAACGTTGATGGGTATGGGTTATGACGTGATAGACATTGGCTTGGCCACCACACCCACCACGGAGTTGGCGGTGCGCATGTCGGGAGCCGAAGGGGGCATTATCATCACGGCCAGTCATAATCCCCGCCATTGGAACGCCTTGAAGCTGCTTAACCACGAGGGAGAGTTCCTTACCGCTGCCGATGGACAAGCCGTGCTGGAAATTGCCGAGCGGGAAGACTTCAGCTACGCCGATGTCGATCATCTGGGTTCCTATACGCTTGACGACAGCTATAATCAACGTCATATAGACTCCGTGCTGGCCTTGTCGCTAGTGGATGTAGAGGCCGTGAAGAAAGCGCGTTTCCAGGTGGTGGTAGATGCCATCAACTCCGTGGGAGCGCTCATCCTTCCGGGACTTCTTCGGGCCTTGGGCGTGGAGTACACGTTGCTCAATGGCGAGCCGAATGGTGATTTTGCCCACAATCCAGAGCCTTTGGAAAAGAATCTCTCAGGTATCATGACCGAGATGAGCAAGGGAGGTTACGACTTGGGTATTGTCGTAGACCCCGATGTCGACCGCTTGGCCTTCATCCAGGAGGATGGAAAGATGTTCGGCGAGGAATACACGTTGGTCTCCGTGGCTGATTACGTGTTGAGCCACACGCCTGGCAATACGGTAAGCAACTTGAGTAGCACCCGTGCCCTGCGTGACGTTACTCAACGGCATGGCGGTGAATATTTTGCCGCGGCAGTGGGCGAGGTGAACGTTACCACTAAGATGAAGGCCGTTGGCGCTATTATTGGCGGCGAGGGTAATGGCGGTGTCATTTATCCCGAGAGCCATTACGGGCGGGATGCCTTGGTTGGCATTGCCCTTTTCCTGTCTTCCTTGGCTCAAAAGGGGTGCAAGGCGAGCGAGTTGCGAGCTACTTTCCCCAACTATTATATCGCCAAGAATCGCATAGACTTGACTCCTTCCACCGACGTGGACGCTATTCTACGCAAGGTGAAGGAAATGTATAGCGACGAGCAAGTGACCGATATCGATGGCGTGAAGATAGATTTCCCCGACAAGTGGGTGCACTTGCGCAAGAGCAACACAGAGCCTATCATCCGCATCTATAGCGAAGCCGCCACGATGGAGGAGGCTGATGCCTTGGGCAAGAAACTCATGCAGGTGGTCTACGACATGCAAGGATGAGGCCTCACGTCCTTTCCTCGCGCGCATGATACATTATATATAATAACGTCGACGAATTCCACTTTATGTGCGCAGCCCTGTTATGGCCAAACTGTAGAGACGCATTCTTGCGTCTCAGCCAGCTGCCAAGTCTCCGCGATAGGCAATTTTATTCGGCAATCTTGCTTGCTGAGACGCAAGAATGCGTCTCTACAAGTTTTCGTTGAACTCACGATTATAATATATAACGTGAGTCTGAAGTGGCAGGCTCACGTTTTTCTTATAGAGGAATTTGCTTATGCTGAAAAAGACGTTTTTGTTGTTAGTGGGTTTGGCGATGACCTTCGCGGTCCAGGCCCAAGATTTCTTGGGTGCCTGGTCGGGCAAGCTGGATTTGCGAACTGCCAAGCTTTCCCTGGTGTTTCACTTCTCCAAGGATGACTCGGGCAAGTTGAAGTGTGTCATGG
>ULKS01015321.1_pt1 | contig 19077 bp, 13 predicted proteins | sample 1951211 | NCBI WGS metagenome assembly ULKS01 (sample SAMEA4835506, study PRJEB28245) | human gut metagenome | biome: gut microbiome; material: fecal sample | place: Denmark | collected 2008 | reverse complement strand
GGTGTTTTAAGGGGTGGGAAACTTTAGTTAGATACTAATATCTGCGTCTTTCTCTTGCGTGGGCAATATGACGTGGATAAAAAGATAGATGAGGTTGGATTGGAGAATTGCCATATTTCGGAAATCACCATGGCGGAATTGAAATATGGCGCGGAGTTAGGCCGCAAAAAAGGCATAAAGCAGCGAGCGCAAGGGCTTGACAGCTTTTTGTCTTCCATACAGATTCTGCCCATAAGTAATGCCATTGATTTATATGCGTCAGAGAAAGCTCGCCTCCGTTTGGCAGGAACTCCTGCCGATGATGATTTTGACTTGCTGATTGGCTGTACGGCTATAGCCAATGACCTGATTATGGTAACCGAGAATATAAAAGATTTTAAGAATTTCTCGAATATTAAGCTCGAAAACTGGATTAAAAGGTAAATTCCCTACAATCGGCGTGAGGCGCTTGCTCCTGTTCGTGATGGTCTTCCCGCTGCTCATGGTCTCCTGCTCCCGTGAAGGGAAGGAGCTGGCGGCGAAACTCCACTTGGCCGACAGCCTGATAGAGGCTGAGCCGGACAGCGGAGTGGCTTTGCTCGTGTCCTTGCGCGAGCAGGCCGAGGACGCTTCCAAGGCCAACCGATACCGTTACCAACTGCTCCTGGCCAAGGCGATGAACAAGACCTATCGCCCCATTACCACGGACAGCGTGATGAGGGAGGTGGCTGACTATTACGACGACCACGGCTCCGCCAACGACCGCATGGAAGCGCATTACCTGTTGGGCTGTGCCTATCGTGACATGGGCGACCTGCCCCAAGCCCTGCTGCAGTATGAGACGGCCATCAGCCGGGCAGACACCACCAGCGAGGACTGCGACTTCAAGACGCTCGGCAGGATTTATGGGCAGGCGGCGGATATTTTATGCGACTTCCAGCAACCTAAAGACCTGCTTGAGTATTCAAGGAAAGCCAGACGATTCGCTCTTATGGGTGAAGACGCGCTATCTGCCATATCCGCCTATGAGCACATGGCCAACGCTTATGAAATCATGGAAATGCCGGACTCAGAGATTGCCATCAGCGAAAAAACCTCCAGAATGTACCTGGCTTTCGGATATCGGGAATGGGCGGCCAGCGCCTTGGCTCCCATCATTGATGACTATGTATCTCGTGGAGACTTGGCCAATGCGAAACGCTGTATCGACATTTATGAAAAGGAAAGTGGTTTTTTCGATTCAAATGGTAATGTCATGTCAGGACGTGAAGTGTATTATTTCCAGAAAAGCCGGTATTACATAGGAGTATCCAAGCTGGATTCCGCGATTTTTTATCTCAGGAAACTCCAAGGCAAGCCCAATCTTGATATCAACGAAAGAAATGCGGTAGCGAAAGGGCTCTATGAGTTATATGAAAAACTGGGAAATGCGGATTCCACCTTGAAGTATAGCATAATAGTGGGAAACCTGGCTGAAGAATCCAGATTATGGCAAATGAAGCAAAACACTTCCAGGACAAACGCCATCCATAAATATAATGCCTTGCGGGAAAAAGCCGACCAGAAAGAACGAGAGTCGATATCTGCGTGGAATATTCTTTTTAAAACGGTTGGCTTGGCTTTGATAGTTATTGTCTTCTTACTATATCTCGGCAAGCGAAAAGACAGGAGCTTGAAGGATGAACGGCAGAGAGCTGAACAAAACCAATTGTTGTACAACCAAGCGCGTGAAGATCTTTTCCAAACGCAGACAACTTTTAGCCAGTTTAAAAAGCGGACTAAAGAGAAAAATAAACGGCTCGCCCAGGAATATGGTATGCAAGTCAGTCAGCTGAGAGAAGAAATCACGCGACTTTGCAAGCCGCATGAAAAGGCGGAAGTGGATAACAGGATTTGTGGAGCCGCTATTGCGGAGAAGTTTCACAAAATAGCAAACTCTCCAGGTCAGCATCCCAGCATGCAGGACTGGCATGAACTGAGAGCGATGATGAGTGAAGAGCTTCCAGAATTTAACAAAATTTTGAGTAATGGCGGGTCCTTGCATATTGAAGAACTCGATATCAGCATTCTTATACGTTTACATTTTAGGCTCTCGGAGATTAGTAATCTTACGGAAAGGAGTCTTGCCAACATTTCAGTAATGCGTAGAAGAATGTTGAAGAAAGTAACAAGAAAGGACGGAAGCGCTCAAGATTATGACCAATTTCTGCAAAATATTTATTAAATGTCACATTTGTTATTTTGTTGACTTTTGTTAAGTGAATTATTTTGTAGTTATGTAAGGAGATTGTACATTTGCACCGACAAAATAAAAAGTAAAAATATGAAACGGTATCTTCTACTATTAATTATGACGTGTGGAATCTATTGTCCAAACATGGCACATGGAACTTGTTTGCCTATGCCCATTGTTGAAAATAAAGATAATCATAAAGGGGAGAAGAGAACATTGAATATGACTGTTTACGGAAAAAAGGGCAGGCATGATCCGCCTCGCTCCACCATGTATCTCCCATCTTTGGAATTAGAAGGAAATGAGTTATACTTTACAAATTATGTCCCCTCTTGCACCCTGCAATTGGTGGATGAGACAGGAAATATATTTTATGAGACAATTATTCCCGAGGGAACAGAGTGCTGGGAGTTGCCCACTGACCAGTTGGCGGGCTGTGAGTTGAGGCTCATCATCGGCGATGTCTGCTACTACTGCATACTATAAATGAAGTTGAAAGCGTGGCCGCGCTGAAGAAAATCATCCATTGCGGTGACGGATACATAGAGCGCATCAAGCGAGGGGCGGAATTGCTGCAAGCGCATGGCTTCAAGATAGAGATTGACACCATATTGACCAAATACAATTGCGAGCAAGGGCAACTGTTAGCGTTATACCATTATATAAAGGATATTTCCAACCTGAGATATTGGGAGGTAAGGGTTCCCGAAATGTCCTTATACAATAGAGAAACCTTTTCCGCCGTGAAGGCAAGCCGCCAGCAACTGGAGGAAGCCACGAGATACGTCAGGGAGGAAATCATCCCCCAGGCCAAAATAACCATCTACGTCAGCGATGAGGCCTTGACGGAGGCCTTCCGGGAAGGAGGCAGCAAAGCCCTGAACTTCCGAGGCGGTTCTTGCGGAATACTGCAAAACCGCATGTTCGTGCTGCCTGACGGCAAGGCGACATTATGCGAACAGCTCTACTGGCACCCCGATTTCATTATCGGGGACTTGACACAGCAAACCTTCGAGGAAGTGTGGAACTCGGAGAAAGCCAAGAAGATATTCAACGCGGAGCATGCCTTGCGGCGACAGGAAAGCCCCTGCACGGCCTGCAAGATATACGACTTCTGCAAGGAGCACCGCAGGAAGTGCGTCGTCAAGGTGATGAAGGCTTACGGCATGGAGAACTGGGACTTCCCAGACCCTCGTTGCCAATACGCCCCCGACTTCGCAACGGACTTGAGATATTGACCTTACATTATATATAATATATAAATAGAATAACGATATGAAGGGATCGATTGTTTTCATTCTTTTGTTTTTAGTAGCGGGCTGGCAGGCGGCCATCGCCCAGGCCATCAGCGGAAAGGTGGTGGATCGGCAAGGCAAGGCGTTGCCATACGTTACCTGCGTATTGCGCAGCGTGACGGACAGCGCGTACCTGGCGGGAACCGTCACGCAAGCGGACGGGACATTCAGCCTCTCCAAGCCCGAGGCGGACTGCACGCTGCACCTCTCCATGATGGGATATGAGAGCAAGGAAATAGCCCACCCATCGGGCAACCTGGGCACCATCACGCTGCAGGCGGACACCATGACGCTGGACGAGGTGGTGGTGAGGGGAGAGACCCCATTGATGACCATGAAAGACAACGTGCTGACCTATAACACGAGCCAGATACTGGCCAAGAGGAACATCACCAACGGCCACGAATTGCTGAAAGAGCTGCCCTCCGTGATGAGCCTGAACGGAGAGGACATCGACCTGGTGGGGGCGCAGACCACCACCATCTTCATATCAGGAAAGCGGAAGCAGATGACGCTGGACTACCTGAAATCACTGCCGGCAGACCAGATAGAGAAAGTGGAGGTGATCTTCAACGCGCCACCCGAATGGCACGTAAGCGGAGCGGTGCTCAACGTGGTGCTGAAGAAGAACGACCGCTACACGCTGAACGGCATGCTGCAGGCGGGCTACGAGAACCAGCACGCCAACACCTACAACGGCGGCGGAAGCCTTTTCGCCAGCACGCCCCACTGGAACTACGAGTTCATCTACAAGTACACCAACGGCATAGGCGTGAGCCAGGAAACCACGGAGTCTCATCACGCGCTCAACGGCACGCTCTATGACATCTACTCGCAAGTGGATGGCAGGAACAAGTGGCAAGGCCATTCCATTTTCGCCAGCGCGGGAAGAGACGTGGGCGAGAAGGGGGACATCACCCTGAGCTACACGGGAAGGCTAAACCCCAAGGACAAGACCACCTCCATCGGGCAGAACTCCTACTTCGGTAACTCCACCAGCCAGAAAGACGGGCATGACTACCTACACTACGTGGACCTGACCTACACCAACGGCAAGGGCACGAAGGCGGGCGTAAGCTACATGAACTACTATGACAGGGGCTTGCAGGCACTGCGGGTGACCGACCCAGAGGGAACGGAAACCAGTAGCCTGGACTATAACAGCAGCCAGCGGGTGAGCACCTGGCGGGGATACATAGACATGCGCCACAAGCTGGCTCATGGCTGGACGCTCACCTATGGCGGCAGCTACACCTACACCAACACAAAGAACCGACAGACACAGGAGACTGACTTGGGCAACCTGGAGAACGAGACCAGCGAGTCGAAGCTGGAGGAGCACAACGGAGACCTGTATCTGGGCGTGATGAAAAGCTTCTGGGACGGCAAGCTGTCGCTCTACGCCTCGCTGACAGACAACTACTACAAAATCAACGACTATAAGAGAAACACCCTGATACCCATGGCGCAAGTCACCTGGATGCCCTCGCAGAGCCACATCTTCCAATTCTATGGTTCTATATGGAGAGACTATCCCAGCTATTGGCAGACCCGCGACTTCGCTTCCTATAGCGACGCATACACCCGCAACGAGGGCAACAGCGGCCTGACACCAGACCTCACGTACTCCGCCATGGCAACCTACGTGCTGAAAGGAAAATACACCCTGCAAGCGAACTACATGAGGATTAACAACCACATGCTCTACCAGGGCTACCAGTCTGACGAGGAACTGGCCCTGATATATAGGCAGCAGAACATCGACTACTTCCAGACCGTGGAAGTGACGGCCTCCATCCCCGTGACCCTGTGGAAGTGGTGGGACGTGAACATCGCGCTGACCGGGGCCTGGCAGCACTACAAGGCCAGCAACTGGAACGGACTCTATTTCAACCGGCATAAGTGGCTAGGCCTTGCGATACTTAACAACACCTTCACGCTGGCCAAGAAGCCAAAAATCCAAGCCAACGTGATGGCCTTCTATCGCACGGGTCCCCTGCAAGGCTTTATGGACTATACTCCCAACTGGGGCGTAAACGCCAGCCTGCGTATGACCTTCCTGAAAGACAAGGCAACGCTGTCTGTGGGTTGCAACGACATCTTCCAGACGGGAATCACCGACTTCCACCAGCGTCTGGGCACGCAAAACCTGACTTTCAACTTGGGACGGTTCGTGAGCCGCGCCATCTACGTGCGCTTCTCTTACAAGATTAACGGCTACAAGGAAAGAAGCCGCCAAGAGGTGGACACCTCCCGTCTGGGCATGTAGCCACTCTCACGTGCGCGTACATATATATATGTGTGAGTTCGACAAAAAGTTGTAGAGACGCACTTTCCAACGAATGTTCAAGAAACCTTTTCCCCTTACCCTGCAGCATGACAGCATGGAATGTGGCATTGCCTGCCTAAGCATGATATGCAAATATCATGGCAGGGAATATTCCACCCGCTACCTGTCCCGTCTTTGCTTCGCCACTACTGAGGGAGTCTCCTTGTTGGGCATCACCGAGGCGGCCAAGGCGTTGGGACTGAAGACCGTGGCGGCCAGGGTGAGCGTGGACGAGTTGCGTGAATTGTCCCTGCCTTGCATACTGCACTGGAATCAGCAGCACTTCGTGGTGCTTTACCGGATAGGGAAAGGCGGACGGAAGTATGACGTGGCAGACCCTGGGAAAGGACTGGTCACCTACCGGCGGGAAGAATTCCAGAAGCACTGGATTAGTACAGCGGACGGGGGCGAGGAGAAAGGTATAGCCATGTTCCTGGAGCCTACCGAGGCGTTCCGGCAACACCAACCCGACATGGGAGGCGGAGAGAAACGGTCGTTCGGTTTCCTGCTGGGCTACCTGAGCCGTTATCGCAAGTATTTTCTGCAAATCTTCATGGGGCTGTTGCTGGGCTGCTTGCTGCAGCTGGTGATGCCTTTCCTTACCCAATCCATCGTGGACGTGGGTATCGCCAAGAAAGATATCGGTTTCGTATGGCTGGTGTTGTTGGGCGAGCTGATGATTGTGATAGGCCGCACGGCCACCGACTTCATCCGTCGTTGGTTGCTGCTGCACATCTCCATGCGTATTAACATCTCGTTGCTGAGCGACTTCTTCATCAAGCTATTGAAGTTGCCCATGGCTTTCTTCGACACGAAACTGATGGGCGACCTGCTGCAGCGCATGGGCGACCACGGCAGGGTGCAGACTTTCCTTACCTCGCAGGTGTTGAGCACGGTGTTCAGCCTGCTGGGCTTCCTGGTGTTCGGGCTGGTGCTGTTCATTTACAACCGCTTGATATTCCTGGTGTTCCTGGCGGGCAGCGCGCTCTACGGGTTGTGGATAGCCACCTTTTTGAGGAGAAGGAAGGTGTTGGACTATGAGCTGTTTGAGCAGCAGGCCATCAACCAGGAGAAGACCTACCAGTTTATCACCTCCATGCAGGAAATCAAGCTGCAAGACTGCGAGCGCAGGAGACGTTGGGAATGGGAAGACACGCAGGCAGACCTCTTCCAGGTGCAGATGAAATCGCTGAAGCTGCAGCAGACGCAAGAGGCGGGCAGCGTCTTTATCAACGAGGTGAAGAACATCCTCATCACCGTGTTGGCGGCCACGGCCGTCATTAACGGCCATATCACGCTGGGTGCCATGCTGGCCATACAATATATCGTGGGGCAGCTGAACTCGCCCGTGGAGCAACTGATGCAGTTTATCTACTCGCTGCAAGACGTGAAGATATCGCTGGAGCGTATCAACGAGATACACCAGTGCGAGGAGGAACCCACGGGCGGAGACCTCTTGACCGCTCTCGATGCCGAGGGGAAGAAGGAAATCAGGTTGGAGCACCTGGACTTCAAATATGATCCCCACGCGCTCCGCTATACGCTGAAAGACATCTCTTTCACCATACCGGCGGGAAAGACTACGGCCATCGTGGGCACCTCGGGCAGCGGAAAGACTACGCTAGTGAAGCTGATGCTGGGCTACTACCCGCCCCTGGGCGGCCGTCTGCTCATAGCGGGCAGGGATATCGCCCGCTATGACTTGAAGTGGTGGCGCAGGCAATGTGGCGTGGTAATGCAAGACGGGGTGATATTCTCGGAGTCCATAGCCCGCAATATCGCCGTGGATGACGGGGAGATAGACCTGGCGAGGCTGGAGGAAGCGGCTCGCGTGGCCTGCATACATGACTACGTGATGAAACTGCCGATGAAATATAACACCAAGATAGGCCGTGACGGCGTAGGACTGAGCCAAGGGCAGAAACAGCGCATACTGATAGCCAGGGCGGTGTATAAGCACCCGGACTTCATCTTCCTGGATGAGGCTACCAACTCGCTGGATGCCAAGAACGAGCGCATGATAGTGGAGAACCTGGAGAAGTTCTACCAGGACAGGACTGTGGTAGTGGTGGCGCACAGGCTCTCCACGGTAAGAAACGCCCACCAAATCATCGTGGTGGATGAGGGAAAGATAGTGGAAACGGGTACGCACGAAGAGCTGATAGCCCGCAAGGGGGCTTACTACAACCTGGTGAAGAACCAGCTGGAACTGGGGACATGAGTGCTCGCGTCACCCACCTGTTATTGCCAAACTGTAGAGACGCATTCTTGCGTCTCAGCCGGCAAGATGGCGGAATAAGTTTGGGGTATGTTCAAAGCACGATTCGTTGGGCTCACGATTTTTAATTCAAATATATATATGATATGGAGAAACCGAAAGACAATAAGGAGGCAAAGATAGAGCTGCGCTCAGAGAAAGTGAGGCAGCTCCTGGGGGAGATACCTCCCTCGCTGGTAAGGTGGGGTACGGTGATTATTTGCTTGATATTCGCCGCGTTGGTCTGCGCCTTGCTTTTCATTCCCTCGCCCTATGGCGATGGAGAGGAGTCTATCTTGCGGTATATCATTCACCATATCAAGCTGTGAGCCTCCGTTCTTTTACCGCTCGCTCCCATCCACGAGGCTGACATTAATGTTCGACGAATTCCACTTTATGTGCGCAGCCCTGTTATTGCCAAACTGTAGAGACGCATTCTTGCGTCTCAGCCAGCTGCCAAGTCTTCGCGACAGGCGATTTTATTCGGCAATCTTGCTTGCCGAGACGCAAAAATGCGTCTCTACAAGTTTTCGTCGAACTCACGACTGAACACCTTCCAAGTGCTCTATAGAGATGAGGTGAAGTGTTCTATAGAAATGGGATGAAGTGCTCTATAGAAATAAGAGAAAGTGGTCTATAGAGCACTTGAGAGACCAAAATAAAACGCAATAAAGCGCATTCCGCGGCATCGTTACAGGGAGCGGAGATGTTGGGTAACGTGATTTGGGACAATCACTTCGCTGGCACGAAATCATCGGCCACGATGGGGCGCAACAGGGAGCGTATCTTCGTCCAGGGTATCGTTACGGTGGGCATTCCCGCGGAGTAAGGAGCTATCTCGTAGGGAGCGTAGCGCAAGACAAGTCCCTGCTGGGTGATAAACGGGTCGCCGCCAGGCAAGGGGAGGTCGTAAGGGTCGTCTACTCCGTTGAGCATGCCGATGAGTTCCTGGTCAGTGGTCACCTCGAAGTATTTCTTCAATCCTTCCCTCAACGCCTGTTTCAAGGCCTTGAGTCCCTCGGGAGAAAAGGCGTTGTCGTAGCTTAGCCGCATCACGAGATCTTTAGAGTAGGTTACGCTTGTGCTTTGCGTCATGCCATGCGCTCCGCCGTCATACGTGAATATCGTGGCGGTATAGGTCACAAGATTGTTGTTGTCGAATTCCTTGCGTATCTCTGTCTTGTACATGTGGGGGGCGTTAGGTTTCTCGCCTCCATAAATCTCCTTTATATTGGCCATCATCTCTGCCATGCGTTTCTTGCCACATTGATCCACCATGGCTTGGGTGATGGGGCTTGCCACGTTGTCGGAGACTCCTAATTTCACGGTTTGCAGGTTCTCGTGGATGAAGTTGTTGAGGTTCCAGGCGATGTCGCTTTCCGTATCCACGGGAGCGTCCACCAAGATTTCGCACTCCGCGTAGTCGTTAGCCAGTTGATACGTGACGGTGTTTGTCTCGATGGGGTTCGCGAAGACTTGCGTGCCCATCATGAGAGCCAGTCCCGGTAAAAATCGCCTCATGAGGCGAAGGGTCGCTTGTTTAGTGTTCATTGTGTAGTAAAGTGAAAAGTGACAGTGTTTATTCCCCTTCCACCCGGCAATGGGTGAAGCCCATCTCGCGAGCCTTCTCGGGCGGGAAGGTGTAATAGGTGGCCTCGCAGGTGACGCAAGTGTCCCCGCATTGGTTTTGTATCGTGACCGCCACGGTGACGAGGTTGCGCTTCTGCCCGATGACATGGCCGCGGATGGTGATGGTATCGTCGGTGGTCATCACGGGCTTCTTGTAGTGCACGTCCAGTCGAGTGGTCACGCCCGTGGTTTGCAGTTTGCGGAATACCACCCAGCCCGCTGTCTCGTCGCAGAGAGTGGAGAGGATGCCTCCGTGCATGGTGTTTACCCAGCCCTGGAAGTGGGCCTGCGGATGCCAGTGGCACACGATGTCTTCCCCTTCTTCCTGGAATTCCATGTGCAGACCCAAGGGGTTATCGGGCGAGCAGCCAAAGCAGTCGTAGCCTTCCACTTCCTTCCAGGGATTGATGATATGTTTGCTGTCCATATAGGTGAAGATGTTTTGACAGATGATTTACTTCCTGCCGAAGTCGGCGGGAATTTCCCCCCATTTCTTGGTTTCCCACTTCAGGATGGGAGTCTTGACGGCGTGGGTGCGCAACCATGCTTCTGCCCTGGCGATAATGTCGTAAAGCTCGGCGGTCTGTGGCGTGCGCTCCAGTTTGGTCTTGCACTGCTTCTTGCTTACCCAGAGCATGGCGTTCACGCTGTCGCTGTAGATGACCTTGTCGGTGATGCCCCTTTGCTCCATCAAGGCCAGCGCATGGACGATGGCCAGGAACTCGCCAATGTTATTGGTGCCATGCAATGGGCCGTAGTGGAACACCTTTTCCCCTGTGGCCAGGTCTATGGCCTGGTATTCCATGGGGCCAGGGTTTCCGCTGCAGCCCGCGTCCACTGCCCAGGCGTTGGCTTTCACCTCCAGCGGCAGTGGCAGCACGGTATCGTTTCGCCACTCAGGCGGGTTTTCCAGTTTCTTCTTTGCCATGCCTACATGCGCTCAGGCACCTCGATGCCCAGCAGGGCCATGCCGTTCTTGATGACCTTGCCCACGTTGTTGGCCAATACCAGTCGGGTGATTTTCTCCTCTTGGCTTTCGGCGTTGAGGATGGAGTAGTCGTGATAGAACTGGTTGAACTCCTTGGTCAGCTCATAGCAGTAGTTGGCGATGCCGCTGGGGGAATAATCCTGGCCAGCTTGCGCCACGGCCGCGCCATAGTCATTGAGCTTCTGTATGAGGTTGATTTCCTTCTCGTTGAGCGGAGCGTTGGCGGGCAAGGCGGCAGGTATTTGCAGTCCGTCGGCTTCGGCCTTGCGCATCACGCTGCGTATGCGGGCGTAGGTATATTGAATGAAAGGACCCGTGTTGCCGTTGAAGTCGATACTTTCCTCGGGATTGAAGAGCATGTTCTTGCGTGCGTCCACCTTGAGGATGAAATATTTCAAGGCTCCCATGCCCACTATGCGGGCTATCTCCTGTTTTTCCTCCTCGCTCATGTCCTTGAACTTGCCCAGTTCGTCACTGGTCTGGCGTGCCTCGGCTATCATGGCGGCTATCAGGTCGTCAGCGTCCACCACGGTTCCCTCGCGGCTCTTCATCTTGCCGTTAGGCAGCTCCACCATGCCGTAGGAGAAGTGCACCAAGTCCTTTCCCCACTTGAAGCCCAGCCTGTCGAGCAGGATGGAGAGCACCTGGAAGTGGTAGTTCTGCTCGTTGCCCACCACGTAAATCATCTTGTCGATGGGAAAGTCGCGGAAGCGCATGTCTGCCGTGCCGATGTCTTGCGTCATGTAGACGCTGGTGCCATCGGCCCTCAAGAGCAGCTTCTGGTCCAGTCCCTCGTCGGTGAGGTCAGCCCACACGCTGTTGTCCTCCTTGCGGAAGAAAAGGCCTTTTGCCAGTCCCTCTTCCACCTTCTTCTTTCCCTCCAGGTAGGTGTTCGACTCATAATATATCTTGTCGAAGCTCACGCCCAATGCCTTGTAGGTCTCGTCGAAACCGGCGTACACCCACTCGTTCATGCGCTGCCAGAGGGCGCGCACCTCGGGGTCGCCCTGCTCCCATTTCACCAGCATCTCGTGGGCTTCCTTGATGAGAGGAGCCTCGGCCTTGGCTTTCTCCTCGGCCTTTTCCTCGTCCATGCCCTGGGCGATGTATTCCGCCTTCAGCTGGGCGCACTCCTCGCGGTAGTGCTTATCGAACGCCACGTAGTAGTCGCCTATCAGGTGGTCGCCTTTCTTGCCGCTGCTCTCTGGAGTCTCGCCATTGCCCCACTTCAACCAGGCCAGCATGGACTTGCAGATGTGTATGCCGCGGTCGTTCACGATGTTGGTCTTGATGACTTTGTTGCCGTTGGCCTCCATAATCTTGGCCAGGCTCCATCCCAACAGGTTGTTGCGCACGTGACCCAGGTGCAAGGGCTTGTTGGTGTTGGGCGATGAATACTCCACCATTACCAGCAGACTGTCCTCCGTGGGTCGCCTCTCCCCGAAATGGGGCTGGGCGTTGATGTCGTTGAGCAGGCCTACCCATGCCTCGGTGGAGATGGTGAGGTTGAGGAAGCCTTTCACCACGTTGTAGTCGGCCACAGCCTCGCAGTGCTCCTTGAGGTAAGCGCCTATTTCCTCAGCGGTATCCTCGGGTTTCTTCCTGGATATCTTGAGCAGGGGGAATACCACCAGTGTCAGGTTGCCCTGGAAGTTGCTTTTCGTTTTCTGCGGTTGCAAGCTATCGGTGCTCACTTCCTGCCCGTAGAGCTGCTTGACGGCCTCTATCGCGGTCTGGGTTATTTGGCTCTCGATGTTCATGTGCTTATATTATAAAATATGTATATATGTTTTTTCGCAGTCGCGAAGATACGAATAAATTGGCAAATAGCAGGCCGTGCGGCTTGATTATTTGGCTATTTTCGTTGCGACTTTGTTGAACATAAGTGACTTACCCAAGTCACTTATGTTCATTTTCCCGCGAGCGTAAGAGCAATGTGTTTTCTGTTTGTTGCCTTTTTGAAAGCTGCTTTCTCAGCGCATTACTTTGTTTCCATTGTGGATGTAGAGGCCCTTGGCGGTGGGTGCGGAGGGGAGCCGCTTGCCGTCAAGGGTATACCAGTGGTTATTTTTGCTTTGGTTTTGTGGGGTCTCTACTTGCGCTATATCGGTGCTGCCCCTCTCCAGGAAGTCTTTCAACAATGAGAGAGCCGAGGTGGCATGCCCCGTGTGGTTGTCAAAGAGGGAGGCGTTATACCAAGCGTCGGTCACTCGCTCCGTGTTCCAGTCCAGTCCATGCTCGTTGGCTTCCATGAACCACCAGAATAGGCCAGTCACTCGTTCGTGTCGCTTTAGCATGGTGATGAGGTCGCGGGTGAAGTTGGCCTGGCCTTGGTCGGAGACGGGATACTTGTAGGTGTAGTCGAAAGTGCCGTTGATGGCATCGTGGGCGCAATAGCCCGCCTCCACGAGCATGATTTCTTTTTCGGGATAGGCCTGCTCCAGGTACTGGATGGCTCCCTCCAGTTCCTCCATGGTGCCGTGGAAGTAGGGGTAGTAGCTCAGGCCGATGATGTCGTAGTCTATCTGGGCGGTGGTCATTTTCTCGTAATAATTCTTCAGCGCGGCGTAGTCTTGGTTATCTTTTTGCTGGCTAGTGGACACCCGCTCTACGTGTAGCACGATTTTAGCCTGTGGACACTCCTCGCGGCAAGCCTTCGTGGCCTGGACGAGCAGACGGGTGAAACGAGCCCAGTTGGCCTCGGGGCTGGAGGGCCAGCAGTGGAGCAGGTTTTCTTCGGCAGCTCCCCGCTCGCCCCACATCATGCCGTAGCTGATCTCGTTGCCTGTCTGTATGAAGTCCGGCTCTGCCCCGTAGGCCTTCATTTCCCTGAGCACGTCTCGGGTATAGTCGTGGACGCGCTCCGCCAATTGTCCATCATCGAGGGCTACCCAGTCTTGCGGGGTGAATTGCTTGCCGGGGTCTGCCCAGGAGTCGGAGTAATGGAAGTCGAGCATGAGTTTCATCCCCGCGTCCTTGATTTGCTTCCCCAATCGCTTGACGTATTCCAGGTCTTGTCGTACGCCCTCTCCTTTCTCCTGCTCGGGAGCCTGGGAGGGGTCTACGAAGAGGCGCACGCGCATGGCGTTCATGCCTTGTTGCTGGAAAAAAGCCAATGGATCGGCGATGGGTTGGCCCTGGTGGTCATAATACTCCGCTCCGTTCTCCACGTAAGAGGGCAGCAGCGAGATGTCTCCGCCCACGAAGCGTTCTTGCGACAGGGTTGGCAGGACGGCTGCCAACGCAAGCATGGTGAATAAGATTTTTCTCATCATAAGGGTTCGTAAATTAGTTTCTATGCGCAAATATACGAATTTTTCCCGTTCGCTTCTCTCTCTGACGCAATAATTATGGAATACGCGGAGGAGGAGACTTTTTCTACCGTTCCACGAAAGGCTTTGGCGCGCTTGTCATCTCACTGGCGAAAAGTTTTCAAAAATAAGTGTTCTTTGGGCAATTTATTCATTACCTCGCTGGCTTTTCCGATAAAATTGATTATCTTCGCGACACATAGTTACTACCCTAAGTATCAACCTTTAAATCTAGTGTTCAATGATGAGACGATGGATGGGCATGACCCTGCTAGCGTTGGCCTTGCTGTTGCCTGCGCAAGCGTACGCCGCCAAGAAGAAAGAGGCGGCGAAGGACGATCGGGCTTATTGGTGCGAGCAGGCTTATCGTATGGCGCGGCCTGTGCTGGAGCGTATGGCGCAGGGAAAGCTGCAGCGGGAAATGCTGGTGGAAGTCTCGCCCAGTTGGGATGGACGAGACAAGCGGGTGACCTATATGGAATGCTTCGGCAGGTTGATGGCAGGCATCGCTCCCTGGCTGGCCTTGCCCGATGACGACACTGCGGAGGGTAAGCAGCGCAAGCAACTCAGGGAATGGGCTTTGGCCAGCTACAGGAACGCTGTGGATCCACGGTCGCCCGACTACCTGCATTGGGGTATTGCAGGGCAGAACCTGGTGGATGCCGCCTATGTGGCGGAAAGTTTCCTTAGGGCATACGATGCGCTTTGGGTGCCTCTGGACTCCGTGACGAAAGATCGCTACAGGAAGGAGTTCACCAAGATGAGGCGCATAGACCCGCCTTATACTAACTGGCTGCTTTTCTCCAGTACCATAGAAAGCTTCATGGCCAAGGCTGGGATGCCTTTTGATGAATACCGGGTGAACTCAGCTTGCCGGAAAGTAGAGGAGTGGTATGTGGGAGACGGATGGTATGCTGATGGTCCCGTATTCGCTTTTGACTATTACAGCAGCTACGTTTTCCACCCCATGTACCTGGAAACCTTGCAGGCCATGGTGGACGCGAGGGTCAACAGCCGCCTGGATTACCAGAAATATTGGGACAGGGCCTTAAAACGGGCGCAGAAGTTCGCCTTGATATTGGAGCGTTTCATCTCCCCCGAGGGCACGTTTCCCGTTTTTGGCCGCAGCACGCCTTATCGTCTGGCCGCCATGCAGCCCCTCGCCCTCTTGGCTTGGTACCAACGACTGCCACAAGACTTGAGCAACGGACAGGTGAGAGCGGCCTTGACAAAAGTGATGCACCGCATGTTTGACACCCAAGACAACTACAACGAGGCCGGCTTTCTCACCATTGGCTTCTGTGGCAGCCAGCCCAACGTGGCCGACATATATACCAACAATGGCTCCTTGTATATGGCTTCGCTCGCCTTCATGCCCTTGGGCTTGCCCGCGGACGCTCTCTTTTGGACAGACGCACCGCAGCCGTGGACGCAAGTGAAAGCCTGGGGAGGGGAAGACTTCCCCAAGGACCACAGGTGGGCGGATGATATCGTGACACACGACAAATGGTAAGTGTATACATTATAATACAATAGACACAAAAACATGAAAAGACTACTGCAAGCATTGCTTCTCCTGCTGGCTCCCGTATTGGCGTGGGCGGCGGAAACAACGAGAGAGGAAGTGGCCGGCATCATCCAGCGGGTGAACAGCCACTGGCAAGAAAACCACTCGCCACAAGAGCGAGCCTTTTGGGACAACGCTGTTTACCACACGGGGAACATCGAGGTCTACAAGGTGTTGGGTGACCCCAAAGCCTTGGACTACTCCATTCGCTGGGCGCGACACAATCAGTGGCAAGGAGCCACGGAAGCGGATAAAAGCAAATGGAAGTACAAAGATTATGGCGAGGGAGCCGACCATGTGCTCTTTGCCGACTGGCAGACCTGCTTCCAAACCTATATCGATCTTTACAACCTGGCCAAGAAAGAGGGAAAGACCATCGGCCTGGAGCCTAGCGCCAAGATGCTCGCCCGTGCCAAGGACGTGATGTATTACCAGATGTCCACGCCTGCCAACGACTACTGGTGGTGGGCTGATGCGCTCTATATGGCCATGCCTGTGATGGGGAAGCTTTATTATTTGACCACCGACGAGATGTTTCTCGACAAGGCCAATGACTATTTGCGCTATACCGACAGTCTTTTGATGGACAAGGAGACAGGTCTCTACTATCGCGACGCGAAGTATGTCTACCCCCAGCACAAGACCGCCAGCGGCCAGAAAGACTTCTGGGCAAGGGGCAATGGATGGGTGATGGCCTCGCTCGCCAAGACCTTACAGGAGATGAATACTTACAATCGCCCCCATGGGTTCATGATGAGGAAGCTGCAGCGCATGGCCGCAACCATGGCCAAGGCACAGCAACCTGAAGGCTATTGGACTCGTTCCATACTCGATCCAGCGCAGGCTCCCGGACCAGAGACCAGCGGCACAGCCCTCATCACGTATGCCATCCTTTGGGGCATCAATAGCGGTAACCTGGACCGCGCCACCTATCAGCCTGTGGTGGAGAAAGCCTGGAACTACCTGGTCAATACCGCTCTGCAGGCCGATGGAAAGGTGGGCTACGTGCAGCCAATAGGCGAGCGTGCCGTACAGGAACAGGTGGTAGACCAAAACTCTGAGGCCAACTTCGGCGTTGGCGCTTTCCTGTTGGCGGCCTGTGAATACTACCGCTACCAAAGCTATGCCGAGCGCACCGAGTGGCACGACATGCAGGTGAACGCCATCAACCGATTCCCCCTCCACACCAGTTTCTTCCCCTATGCCCCCAATGAGGCCGAGGCCATGGCGGCTAATGACAAGACCCGCTCCGCCAACTATCTCTCGCTGGAGGGCGACTGGAAATTCCACTGGGCGGAGAATGCCGAGCGTCGTTGCTATGATTTCTACAAGGCCGACCTGGATGACAGCGGCTGGGACACCATGCCCGTGCCTGGCATCTGGGAAATGCACGGATATGGCTATCCCAAGTACGTGAACGTGGGCTTCGGCTGGCGTGAGCGCTTCCCCGTGGCAGCTCCGTTCGTGCCCATGAGCGAAAACCACGTGGGCAGTTATCGCCGTGTCATCACCATTCCAGAGAATTGGACGGGCAAGCAAGTCATAGCCCATTTCGGCAGCGTCACTTCCAATATCTATCTTTACGTGAATGGCAAGTTCGTGGGATATGCTGAGGATGCCAAGGTGGCGGCTGAGTTTGACATCACTCCCTATTTGCAAAAGGGCGACAACTTGATAGCCTTCCAGGTTTTCCGTTGGAGCGACGGCTCTTACTTTGAAGACCAGGACTTCTGGCGTCTTTCTGGCGTGGCCCGTGAGTGCTATCTCTATGCCCTCGACAAGGATTACCAGCTGAAGGACATCCGCGTCACCCAAGGTTTGACAGATGATTTGAAAGACGGTGTGCTTGATATCCAGGCACAAGTATCCCCCAAGGCAAAGCTCCAGTTCCAGTTGTTGGACGCTGCGGGCAAGGAAGTGGCCACCATTGACGGGCCACGTGGAGAGAATGGCGTGGTAAAAGCCCATCTCACTTTGCCTAATGTCAAGAAATGGACGGCGGAGACCCCCAATCTCTATACGCTGAAAGCAACAGTCCTTTCCGCAGGCAAGCAGCAGGCCCCCAAGGCCATGACCTCTTTGAAGGTAGGCTTCCGTAGGGTGGAGATAAAGAATAGCCAGGTGTTGGTCAACGGGCAACCCATCTTGATAAAGGGAACCAATCGCCACGAGATGGATCCCGACGAGGGTTACAACGTCAGCGTGGAGCGCATGATACAGGACATCAAGCTCATGAAGCGGCTTAACATCAATGCCGTGCGTACTTGCCACTATCCCGACGACCCCCGTTGGTACGAGCTGTGCGACCAGTATGGTCTCTATGTATGTGCCGAAGCCAACGTGGAAAGCCATGGTTACCTCTATTGGAGAGACTCTCCAGCCAAGGGAGAGCCATTCGCCAAGCAGATATTGGAGCGCAACCAGCACAACGTGAGCACTTATTTCAACCATCCCAGCATCATCTTCTGGAGTTTGGGCAACGAGACTCCCGACGGCCCCAACTTCACTGCCGCTTACAAGTGGATAAAGTCCCAGGACACCAGCCGCCCCGTGCAGTATGAGCCGGCGGGTGCCAAGGGAGAGAACACGGATATTTTCTGCCCCATGTATTTCCCCGTGGAAGCCTGCGAGGCATACGCCAAGGACCCCAACAACACACGTCCGCTCATCCAGTGTGAGTACAATCACACCATGGGAAACTCTGGCGGCAACCTGAAGGAGTATTGGGATTTGGTGAGAAAGTATCCCAAGTTCCAGGGAGGTTTCAACTGGGACTTCGTGGACCAGGCACTCCATCGCTATCCCGTGAAGCCCATGAGCGTCGACGGAAGCGGCATGAGCTACGAGGAACTGGCAAAGATACATTACACTTACGCGGGTGACTACATCCCCTATGAGGTACAGGACAAGAATTTCAACAACAATGGCATCATCGGTCCAGACCGCCAGTTGAACCCCCACGCCTATGAGCAGGGCTACCAATACCAGAATATCTGGGTGGAGAAGGTAGCCGATAACAAAATCAAGGTAAAGAACGAGAACTTCTTCCGCGACCTGGGTTACGTCACCATGCATTGGACTTTGCTGGCCGATGGCAAGCCCGTGGAGCAGGGAGAGATAGCCAATCTGGACATCGCCCCGCAGCAGACGAAGGAATTCACCTTGCCTTACGACCTGGCGAAATATCCTGGCGAGCGGCTGCTCAACGTGGATTTCAACTTGAAAGAGGCCGAGCCGCTGATGGAGAAGGGCCAGACCGTGGCCTATCAGCAATTGGATTTGGGCACGGTGGAGGTTGACCCCAATTTCGCAGTGGCACAGCAAGGAAAGAAACTGAAGTTGAAAAAGACCGATGAGCGTTACACAATGAGTAACGACCTGGCTTCTGTCACCATCAACCGCGTTACGGGCAAGATGGAACGTTATATCTACCAGGGAAAGAATATATTGGGAGATGACGGTACGCTCTCGCCTAATTTCTGGCGCCCC
>ULKS01005489.1_pt1 | contig 19176 bp, 21 predicted proteins | sample 1951211 | NCBI WGS metagenome assembly ULKS01 (sample SAMEA4835506, study PRJEB28245) | human gut metagenome | biome: gut microbiome; material: fecal sample | place: Denmark | collected 2008 | reverse complement strand
ATAATGTTCAGGATGCTGATTTTGAGGAAGTCAAATGATTCCGATAAGTAAATACATACTAAATCGCAAGCAAAAGTGTGCAGCTCAATGAGTTGCACACTTTTTGCGTTTATGGGGTTCTTGGTTTCTATGCCTTTTTTACGCCCTTTTTTATCTCTTATTTGCGACATATTTGCGACAAGACAAAAAAGTAGATAATGTGGAACTAAATTCTACTTATCTATACTAATACATACTTAAAAGTAGATAATATGCCAACAATCGGATTTGAAATCAAAAGGAAGTGAAAAGTCTGCGGCAAGGTTTTCGTCGCAAAGACACTTGACAGCTATTATTGTTCCCCAAAATGTGGTAAAGTGGCTTGGAAGCGCAAAAAGGATGTAAAAGATAGAAATGCAAAATTAGAAGCCATTGCCCAACAAGTACCAGACATCAGAGAATATATTTCTGTAAAGGAGGCAGTAGCAATGTTTGGGGTAGAACGTAGTACTCTCTATCGCTTAATCAAATTGGGACGTATTCCAGTCATCAATTTGGGTACAAGGCTCACGCGTATCAAACGCTCCGAAATAGAACAACTTTTCCTAAAGAGACCGGAAGTATTGCCGAAAAAGAAAAACCTGTTCCTAAAACATATAGCTTAGAGCCAGAGGACTGTTATACCATTACAGAGATTTGTGAGAAGTACCATATTAATGATAGTTCAGTATGGGCGCATGTTAGAAAATACTCTATTCCTTCAAGACAAATAGGAAACTATGTATATGTACCCAAACAAGAAATAGACAATCTATATAAATCAGAAGTAGAATGAAGAAAGCATTACCAAACACCAAAGTGACCGTCAAACTCAGAAAATCAAATTATAAAGATGAGTGGTATCTGATTATAGAATCATACCCGGTTTACAAACGAGGCTCTAAACTGGCAAGTCGTGTGGTTGAATCAATTAACCGAACCATATCCACACCAATTTGGGACAAGTCGTTCATTGCACGAATCTTGCCGGATGGAACATTCAATTACAAACCTAAGCGTGATTTGAATGGAATCATCCAATGCCGTTCAACGATAGATCAAGAGGCTTGTATCTATGCCGACAATGTGCGTAAGTTACGGCAACATGAATACGATAGCGCAATTCTATATACTGATAAAGAGAACGAAATCGCTGCACAAAACGAGCGGAGCGAACAAGACTTTATCAAGTACTTCAATAGCATTATCAGTAAAAGGCATCCCAACAGTTCCGATTCAATTATAGTCAACTGGAGACGTGTGGGCGAACTGTTGAAGATTTATTCTAAAGGACAACCAATCCCATTCAAGGAAATCTCCGTAAAATTGCTTGAGGACATCAAGATGTTCCTGCTCCGTGCCCCAATGGGAGGTAACAAGAAAGGCACAATCTCACAGAATACGGCATCCACTTATTTCTCTATCGTCAAGGTCGGACTGAAACAAGCATTCATTGATGAATACCTAACCGTTGACATCAGTGCAAAGGTGAAAGGTATCAGTTCGATTGAAAAGCCTCGTGTTGCTCTTACTATGAATGAGGTACAGATGCTGGTAGATACGCCCTGCAAGGATGATGTGCTGAAACGTGCGTTCCTGTTCTCAATCCTGACCGGCTTACGCCACAGTGACATAAAGCCGTTGAAGTGGAAACAGATTCAGCAGACAAGCAAAGGAACGTGGCAGGCCGTGGTTGTACAGCAAAAGACAAAGAAGCTCGATTGTAAGCCCGTTACTGCACAGGCGTTGCAACTGTGTGGTGAACGTCCGGATGATGATGAACGCCTGGTGTTCGAGGGTCTGACAGATATTTCTTGGATTTCCCATCCGTTGAAAGAATGGATTGAGGCATCAGGCATAAAGAAGCACGTAACTTTTCATTGCGGAAGACATATCATTCCTTCTTACTCATTGAAAACAAAGAACTTATAAAGATTGTCAGCTTAACAGGTAACGATTTGGAAACCAGCGAGCTTCTCTATTCTGCAATGTTCTGCATCAATCAAAAGAACGCTTTTCTCATTTGCAAAAGTAGTGTTTTTCTCTTTCATTGCCAAAGTTATTCCTCTGAAAAATAGAGTAAATCAAACATCTTATCATTATTTATTGTACATTTGTTGCACATCTTGCTGATGAAAATCGGTAGTACTGTCTTGCTTTTAATTCCATACCGTTTCCACATCATATTTGAGCCTGCCCATTTGCGAATAGCCTGTCGGCAGGTTCGCCTGTCTGTGTGCCGGCAGGCAGGCACGCCGGCAGACCGGTCGGCAGGCAAGCTGGACGGCAGGCTTGCAGGCCAGCGTGCGTATGCCTATATGCTTTTATTTATTGCACCATTCTTTTGTTGCTTCATTACTACGTTGATAGACGGATGTATTGTACCACCGATTTATATCATCCAAGCTCTACCCCTTAAAATCCGCACCCCATTGCTGATACTTTTATTTGAAGTTTTGCTGTTGTAAACCAGTACGACAGTACGACAGCAAAACGATAAATCAGCGTACCATTGAAACTATGTTGCAGCAAACCTGTATAGAATGAATTTTCTGAATGTTCGCTTCTGCCCGTCATCGTTTTTGCAAACCATTGGTTCCATGCGTTTGCAAACAAGCGAAGATGTATCTGCCTAAAATTGCATTTCTCTATTGGCATAAAGCTGATTTTGGCTGTAATTGGCACATATAGGCATCGAACTGACGCTATTGCCTGTATAGCAGAAGAAAGGAAACATAACTTTCATTCTCCGTATCCTCAAACTAAGGTTCAGACTTGTACACAGACTTATTCCCGTTCTTCTTTTGGGCAGTTTGGGCATCAGGAAACGATGCTTTGGGAGCCGTAATAACAGCACAATTTCCAATCCGTTTGCTGACGGATTTCTTGTGCTCTCAAAAGCACAGCAAGGTGTCCTTCGGGTTACCCGAAGGCTTTTCGGTTACTGCCGAAAAGTGGCAGCAGCAAGGTATGTTCCGAGTTACTCGAAACCTTTCGGGTTACTCCGAAAGCCTTGCCGCCAGGTTGCCTCTCCGAAGTCGGGCAACCTGTTCTAACCTTGTGGTGTTCTTGGTCTATTCCTTGTACTTTATGCCGTATAATCTTATCTTGTTGTACAGCGTGGTACGTCCGATGCCGAGCAATGCCGCAGCCAACGTGCGATTGCCTTTCGCCTGTTCCAGCGCACGGATAATCTGTTTCTTTTCCATGTCGCCCATTTCCAGTGAAGCGTCAGACGCCAACGGCATTTCATCGAATTCCAACGTGTCCGCCGTGACCGTATCGCCCTCGGTATGCAGCACCGCCAAATGCACGACCCGTTTCAGCTCTCTCACGTTGCCGCCCCATGTATAGGCAAGCAGCCGTTTTCTTGCCTCCGCGTCAAAGCCTTTTACCTGCTTTTCAAATTCCTCGTTGGCAAGGTTTAGGAAAAACTCCGCAAGCGGTATGATGTCTTCCTTGCACTCGCGCAGCGGCGGTATGTGCAGGGTGTATTCTTTCAACCGTTGGTACAGGTCAGCCCGGAAGCGCTTTTTGGCGATGGCAGCCTGCAAGTCCTCGTTGGTGGCGGCGATGATGCGCACATCAGCCCGCTTGTCCTTGCTGCCGCCCGTGGGTCTGTACATTTTGGACTCCAACGCACGGAGCAGCATCTGCTGCACTTCTATGGGCAGGTTTCCTATCTCGTCGAGGAACAACGTGCCTCCGGCGGCTTCCTCCCAGAAACCTTGTTTCTTGCTTTCGGCTCCTGTGAACGCCCCTTTCTCATACCCGAACAGGGCGGAGGCGGCAAGCTCCTTTGAAAGCAGGCCGCAGTCCACCGCCACGAATGGTTTGCCTGCCCGTTTGCTCCTCGCGTGTATCTTCCCGGCAATGTGTTCCTTTCCTGTTCCGCTTTCGCCTAATATCAATACGTTCATGTTGGTTGGGGCGACCAGCCTTATCCTGCGGTCTATCTCACGGAAAGTCGCGCTCTGCCGCTCGTAAATCGGTGCGTCGTGCCGCTCCGTCCTTTTCTGCAAGATTTTCAGGAGCGGGAAAAGGTTGGCTTCAATCAGCGGCTTCGGGATGTAATCTTCCGCGCCCGACTTCATCGACCGGACGGCGGTGGGCACTTCGTCGTAGTCGGTCATGACGATGTAGGGATTGTTCATGCCCTGTCTCCGCAGTTCTTCCAGCAGGGCGATGCCGTCTCCGTCGGGCAGTCGCAGGTCGGCAAGCACGATGTCGTCCTCCCGCATCTTGGAAAACAGTTTCCTTGCCCCGTTGCAGGTGGAGGTGCTGACGCTTTGGAATCCCTTGCTCTCCAGCAGTCCGCACACATAACCGGCGAATACGGGATTGTCCTCTATCACGATTATCCGTCCCATCGTTCCGCCTCCTTCCTCGCCAAATCTACAATCAGTTTGCCTTGTGCCAGTACGGCGTCAACGGCTGCCTTTACTTCGTTATCTGATATTTTTCCCTTGTGGATTGTGTCATGCAATACCGCCAACGGCTGTTCCGCCTTTATCAGCATCCACGAGCTTCTGAGGTGGTGTATCCAGCTGTCCAACGCCTCCATGTCCCCGGCTTCCGCAGCCTTGCGCACTTCATCCATGTCGGATTGTGTCGTGGCCAGCTTTTCCAACGTGCGCCGCTTGTCGCCGAAAGCGAGCAGGGGCGACAGGTCTATATTGCTTGTGCCCTTTGGCTTGATGCAGCGTTCCGTGACTGCAAGCAGTTCGTCTATGGAATAAGGCTTGTACAGCACGGCGGCAAATCCTTTTTCTGTCAGTTCCTTTTCTTCCACATAGCCTGCGGCGGTGGCTGCCACTACGGGGATGGTCTGCGAGTTGCCGATCTCCGACGTGCGCAGCAGTTCCAGCACCCCGTAGCCGTTCACCTCCGGCATCTTCAGGTCGGTTACCAGCAGGTCGTAGTCCTTTGTGCGCATACGGTCTGTAAGTTCATCCACTCTTTGGCAGGTGTCGCACTTCACGCCGCTTTGCCTGTACATTTCCTTCATCATGTCCAGCAGCATCCCGTTGTTGTCTATCGCCAGCACGGAGCAGCCGGAAAGCGTGGAATGCTTAACAGTTGTCTTTTCGGTGGCCGTTGTTTCCTCCGCTTTGGGCAGTGGCAGACTTACGGTGAAGCGGCTTCCTTTGCCCGGTTCGCTCTCCACTGTGATGCTTCCATTCAACAGTTTCACCGTGTCGCTGACGATGGCAAGCCCAAGCCCGAAACCGTCTTCCGTCACGGCGTTGCCCAGTCTCTCGAACGGAGTGAATATCCGTGCCAGTTGTTCTTCGGTCATCCCTGTTCCCGTGTCTTCCACTACTAAGGTAAAGACATTGTTCTTATAACTGGTGCTTAATGTGACTGTGCCGCTTTTAGTGAACTTGATGGCGTTGGAGAGCAGGTTGCTCCCGATACTCAGGATGCGGTTCCTGTCGCCGACCACAATCTCGTCCGCACGGTTTTCCACCGTGAAGGCAAGATGCTTGCTTGCCGCCAATGGTCCGAACTCCGTTTCCAATGTCCCGGCGATGGAGCGCAGTTTGAACGGCTTGATGACGGGTGTTCCCTTGCCGCTGTCCAGACGAAAATATACCAGCAGATTGTTTATCATCCCTGCCATGCGCCCGGCGGCATCATGGATGGCGTGTGTATGGCGCATGCGGCTGTCAGCCTCTGTGTCGTTCAGCAACAGTTCGGCGTTGCCGCCGATGGCGGTCAGCGGGGTGCGCAGTTCGTGGGTGACGTTCTGGATGAGGTTACGTCGCAACTTGATTAGCTTTTCATTTGCGTTATTGCTCTCCTGCAACTTTCCGATGAGTTGCTCACGCTGTTTCCGTTCGTGGTCGTTACGCCTGATTTCCCGGTGGATGGCGAGACCGGAGAGGAACAGCAGTGCGATGGCGGCGGAGATTGTAGCGGTCAGCAGCCTGACGGACAGTACCTGCGCTTCCGATATGTCCTGTTCCCGTGCGTCGAAGGCGGTCTGTGCCTGCGTGTCGAGGTCGCGTATCAGCCGCCCCAGTTCCCTGTTCAGCGTCCGGTTGCGTGTGCGCAGGCTGTCGGCGTAGGCCTCCATCTCCGCCGCCTGTTTCCGTTGCAGGGCGGTCAGGCTGTCGCTGAACTCATGCAGTTCCTTGGCGGAAGGCAGCATCTGTACGGTCTTCTTGCCACCGAAGAAGCCTGCCAGCCCGCTTTTCTTCTGCCTCACGGTGCGGACACGTGTCGCCCGTCGGGCCACTTCGGGCAGGTGGTTTACCAGCAGGCTGTCCGCCTCATCCTGCCGCTCCATCGCCTCCATGATGTGCCGCAGGTGGGTTTCCTTGTCCGCCAGGAGGGAGCGGAGCGTGTCTATCTGTGCCGGGCGCACGTATTCGCGGCAGATCGGTTTCATGGCTTGCAGCAGACTGTCGGTGCGCAGGAGCTGGGCATGGTAATGACGGTAGTCCGTTTCGTCCCAGCCGACGACGCCCTCACCCAGCAGGGCAAGCCGGGTGATGCGGCGGTGGGCGTCACTGATGTCACGGCGCACCTGCCGGATGGTTTCCGTGCCGGCTTCTATTTCCCTGATGTGTTTGCGCTCATGCACCAAAATGGCGGCCATGCTGCCGATGACCGCCATCATGATAACGTAGCCTGCAAGAATTTTAAATTGTAACACTTAATAACAATCTGTAAATTTATGTAAATAGCTACACTTTGGCAAGAAGTTCATACGTAAGTTCTGTTACTGAAGAAACCAGCCTGTCAGCATGAACCGATGATAATTCTGCTTCTGAGCCATAGCCATAGAGAACACCAACACATTCCATTCCGATAGCATGGGCACCTGATACATCGAACTTGCGGTCACCCACCATTATGGCACTGTCCATATCGGTAATGTTTGCCAGCTGACATAAATAACGCATTACTTCGACCTTACTTTCCCGTGAACGATCGAAAGAAGCTCCTCCAATATAATCGAAAAAAACGGATAATCCAAAATGTTCCAATATCCGTACGGCGAATTCCGTGGGCTTGGAGGTTGCCACATAAAGATGCTTGCCTGCTTCACACAATGTCTTCAACATCTCCGGGATACCGGGATAGGCTGTGTTCTCGCACCAACCTTTCTCGGAAAAATATTTACAGTAATATCTTACCGCCTCGTCCGCCTGTGCATCGGAGAAATGATAAAATTCTCTGAACGAATAGGTCAATGGCGGTCCAATGAACGGGGTTAACTTATGCAAATCGTTTTCAACGATGCCATAGCGAGATAAGGCATATTGCACACTGTGGACTATACCTTTGAATGAGTCGGTCAGCGTGCCGTCCAAGTCAAATAGGATATGATGTTTGGAGCTCATATCTTACTTTCCTTAAATGTAAAACTGACCAGCAAGGACAAGGCAATGAAAGTCAGTCCCGCTATGGCTGTTCCCGTCCATTGAAAATGCTCCCAGCAGATGCCGGCTACAAACGTTCCCACAGAACCGCCAAGAAAATAAATGGTCATGTAAAGCGTGTTTACACGGTTGATGGCTTCAGCGTCAAGCGTTACTACACTGGTTTGATTGGCAAGATGAATGCTCTGCATTCCCGCATCAATCAGAAGAATGGCAATGATAATGCCTGCGTAGCTGTCGCCGCCCCACCATGCTGTCAGCCAAGCCACCAGCATAACGGCTCCACCCATGAGAGAAAAACGTCTGGCTCCATAAACAGAAATATATTTACTGATGAATACCACAGTAGCAGCTCCTGCCAATCCGCAAAATCCCAATGCCCCTATGATATCATCTCCGGCAAAAAAAGGGGCTTGCTTCATCTTGAAGGCAAGGCAACTCCATAAGGCAAAGAAAGCGCCATAAGCCAATGCCGCCCGAGCGGAAGCAATGCGCAGGTATGGATATTTCCGCAGAATATGCCATAGCGACTTCATCAGCCTTCCGTATGTTTCTTTTGCCTGTGCGGGCAATGCGGGAAGCACTTTGTACATCATCAACCAGCAATACGTCATCAGTCCGGCCGCTATGAAATACACCATGCGCCACCCCCAGGCATTGGCAATCAGTCCACTCAGTATCCGTGAGCCCAAAATTCCCACCAACAGACAGGACTGCATGATGCCTACATTGCGCGTCTTATGGCTTGGGGCTGAATGATAAGACACAAGCGGTATGAAGAACTGAGGCATGACAGACGTCGCTCCGGTTATCAGCGATGCCACCCATACGATACGGATGTCCTGTGCCGTACCAATCGCCAGCAGAGAGCAGGCTGCAAGAACGTAGTTGGTTAATATCAACTTACGGCGTGAAAGCAGGTCTCCCAATGGAATGACAAACAGCAGACCAAGCATATAGCCGACTTGCGTTAAGGTCGCTACCGCATTGGCGGATAAATCATTTATTTTAAAATCTGTGGCTATACTGCCCAACAAGGGCTGGTTATAGTAACAGTTGGCGACTGATAATCCGGTTGCAATGGAAAGCATGACCAGCAATGAGGCCGGAATACCCTGGTTGGCTTTCAATTCATATTTCATGTATTCCCCTTTCAGTAAGAAACAATCTTCAAACCTATCAAAGACGCTATCAGCGTGAACAAGAAGAAAAGCCGTATCGGTGTGGCCGGCTCCTTAAAGACAAAAATGCCTATCAGGACCGTACCTACCGCCCCGATACCCGTCCAAATGGCATAAGCTGTGCCTAACGGCAACGTTTGTACGGCCTTGGCAAGCAGTGTCATGCTTAATATTGTGGAGACAAGAAAACCTCCGCCCCAAAGATAGAACTCAAAACCGGATGCGGTCCGAGTCTTCCCCAAACAAAAAGTCAGGCTTACTTCAAAGAGTCCGGCCAATAATAAGATAATCCAATTCATAAAAAATCGCCTTAAGTAAATCGTGTGACATTTTTATCTAATTATACGGTAATACCCTTCTTTTCGTGTGACGGCAGGCGCTGGTTTGCCATCAGGATAGCCCAACGCCAAAGCACCGATGCCCATCAGTCCGTCAGGCAGCTCCCATGACCTTATCATCTCTTTCCCTTCATCCGTGATGAACATTTCTTTCTCTCTATGAATCCAACAGCTTCCCAAGTTCAAGGCATGAGCTGCAAGCATCATATTTTCAAGCACACAAGTTCCATCCTCGATAGCAGTATGAGCATTTGAGGGAGCAAAAACCAATACATAAGTGGGAGCATCGTAAAAAGGATTTGATTTGGATCCAATTACTGCCGCATTCATTGCAGCCAGTTTTTTGCGCTGCTCTTTATTCTGCACAGCTACGATAAACGCACTTTGGCGCCCTCCTGCTGAAGGTGCGTAAGTTCCTGCTTCAAGTACGGCATCCAATTCCACGCGAGAAATTTGTCTGTCCTGAAATTTACGACAACTGCGTCGCGTCTTAATAATCTCCAAAAAATCATGTTCCATATTATTCCGTGTTAAAGTTTGATACAAAAGTAGGTACATCTTACACTAAACCTTTTTACATTTGGCAAAAAATGATTTCGCATTTGACAAAAAGAGACATGCTTCCTGATTTATGACGCATCTTTTTGTTACCTTCGCAGGGTGATAAGTGTTGATGGAATATGAAACTGGAACAGATTTTAAGTTTAAGATACCCTCTGCCTGAAGAGTCTTTAGACAAATTGCATCGTTGTATGTCAGAGATTACATTGCCTAAAGGATTTCATATATTGGAAATAAACAAGGTAGAGAAAGATATATTTTTCATTAAACAGGGTATTGTCAGGGCTTTTACTTATGTTGACGGAAAAGAAATTACGTTTTGGATAGGCAAGGAAGGTGCTACCATTGTTTCTATGAAAGGATATGTAAACAACGAGGCTGGATATGAGACAATGGAACTGATGGAGGATTCTGTTCTGTATGTCTTGAAGAGGAAGAAATTGCAGGAATTGTTTTTGGAAGATTTGCATATTGCTAATTGGGGACGACGGTATGCGGAAATGGAACTTTTGGAGACTGAACAACGATTAATCTCCATGCTCTCAGCTATCGCCTCAGAGCGTTACAGGCAACTGGTTGAGATGGATCCGGAACTCTTGCAACGGCTGCCATTGGGCAGCATAGCCTCGTATCTTGGCATTACGCAGACAAGTTTAAGCAGGATAAGGTCACGAATGAAATAGCTTTATTTACAATTTAGCTTTTGCAACCATTTTGCAGTGTCACTTCATATAATAACGCCACAGGCTTCCATATCGGTGCCAAATGCTTCCACGCATGCACAAGGTGATTGGCTTTTGCCTACATTGTCTTTACTTTGCGTTGCCATGCAAAACGATATTCCCAGAGTATGAAAGATTGGGACAGCAAAATGCCACAAGCTGCCACCTAATCGCATATCCATCTCATTACGGAGAATACCGATTTACTTTGCAGGCAAAAACCAAGTATCAACATTAAAAGCAGTATCGACAATGGAAATTTTGATTATTCAGAAAGAGGCATTCGAGGAAATGGCGGCGAAGTTCAGCCGTTTCGCGGAACGTGTGGATGCCCTCCTTGCCAAGCAGGGCGGCAAGTCATTAAACCGCTGGATGGACAACCAGGAAGTCTGCCAGCAGTTGAACATCAGTCCGCGCACGTTGCAGACGCTACGCGACAACGGCACACTGGCCTATTCGCAGATTAACCACAAGGTGTTTTACAAGCCGGAGGATGTGCTGAGCATCGTAAAACTAATTGAGGGCAAACGGACGGACAGAGTCGTTTGATTATTATTGTCTTACCACTAAATCCAACGTGACAATGAGTGAAATGATAACCAAGAACCATGCGCTGGTCGCCCAATTCGGCGACACGCTTGACCGTCTGCTGGACGGCATCGAGAACTTTGTGGCAAACAGCCGTCCGACATTGGGCGGCGAACGCTTCCTGACGGACAGGGAGGTTTCGGAACGGCTCAAGGTGAGCCGCCGTACCTTGCAGGACTACCGAAACAACGGGGTGGTGTCCTATTACCAGTTGGGCGGCAAAATCCTGTACAAAGAATCAGACATTGAAAGGATGCTTTCCGCCAATTACAGGGAGGCGTTCAGATAGACTGACGGAAAATCCCTTGTAAAACAGTGTTACCCTTAAACGGCGTAAGAGATAGCCTTACACGTCGTTTGAGGGTATCTCATACGCCGTATGAGGTCAGTTCAATTTCCCGCTCTCTTTCGACGTGACGGAGAGAGCGAAAAGAAAATGTTGACAGGCTGTCTGTTGTTCATGGTCAGCCTGCCTAGGATGAACCGTCTGAAAGCCATGCTTTCCCGACTTCTCAACTTAAAAGAAACAGCGACCACCATTTCAAGGCTATACACATCGTAACTTATCCCGTTGTCCTGCCTGATATACCGCTTCGTTTCGCTTTCCAATAACTCGCCATTCTTGTATATGGCGTGTACAGCCCTGCGGATGTCGCATCCGAATACATTGAACGCATCGGACATTTCCTGCTGCGTCATCCAGATGGGAACGGTCGGCATCGTGACCGTTCCGTTCTCGCTGATTGTGATTATTCCACGTCCCATTTTCATACCTCCCTGTCCGCTATTGTGTCTTTTGTTTTCCTTTCCCTTGACGCACCTGTTCCGTAGGCACGTCTGAAAGCCATCAGGTTGTCCATGTCCTTTGAAATCTTCTTGTCCGTTACTTCCGCATACCGTTGGGTGGTTTTTATGCCGGAGTGCCCCATCATCTTGGCGATGCTCTCTATTGGTATTCCCTCCGAAATCAAAAAAGTTCCGAAGGAGTGCCTGCTTTGATGGTAGGACAAGTTTTCCTTCCGCCCTATCGCCACGCCCAGTTCGTGTATCTCGAACCACATCTCGTCACGGCTTGGAAGCGGGAACACGGGCCTGGTGTCGTCCGTGGTGTTGTAGAGGTCGAGTATCTGTTCCGCTATCGGGTGCAGGGGGATGAACGCCTCCACGTTGGTCTTCTTCCGGTTGATGCGGATGTAACGCCTGCCGTCCGCCGTCCTGCCGATATGGTGCGGATGGAGCAACATGATGTCCACATACGCCAGACCGGTGAACGTCGAAAACAGGAATGCCCTCCGGCCCAGTTCCTGCAAGGGGTCAAGCATCGGGGTTTCGAGGATGGCTTTCAATTCGGCACGGCTGATGTGCCTGTGCTTCGGTGCGGGCTTCTTCTCGTATTCCATGTCCTCCAACGGGTTGGCACGAAGTATCTCATAGTCCACGGCAAGGTACACCAGCTTGCTCAGCCAGCAGAGGCACTTGTTGATTTGCTGTGCGCTGAAATTCTTGTTGCGCTTCATGAACGCCTTGTAGGAACTGCCGAAGTCCTCCGTGATGTCGGTGAAGTCGATGTCCTCCTTGCCCAACGAGGTGAGGTATTCTTTCAGGTATTTCTGGTAATACCCCGAATGGCGGTAGGTGGACGTGGAGTTTATCTCCTTTGAACGGGCAAGCAGCCGTTCACGTTCCCTTTCGCCCATCTGCAACAGCTTGGTGGGGATGGCAGCCCTTTTCGCCAATGTGTTTTTCAGCAGTTCGGCGCTCACCACGTTCTGTTTCTTCAACGAGTCCTCATAGGCAAGCTCAACGGACTTGCGGAACTCCTGCAGACGGTTGTTCTCTCTGACGGTGCGGATGGCTCCCGTCTTGCTGTTCCAGTCCTCCGGTCGACAATAGATGCCCGTTGCCATCGTGGAACTCTTGCCGTCTATGGTGATGCGGCACAGGACGGCGGTCGTGCCGTCAGCTTTCACTTTGTTACGGTTGATATACGGTAATATGGAAAATGTACTGCGCATAGATGTATTGTTTTTAGATTGCTGATTTTAATTGGTTACAAAACAAGTTTCAAGTCTTTGGTCGCTTCGATGTATTTGTCCATGTCCTCAAATAGCTTCTTCGGGGTGACACGGGCATAGACCTGCGTGGTCTGGATGTCGGAATGTCCCAGCATCCGGCTGATGGTTTCAATCGGCACTCCGGCTTCCAGCGTAATCAGCGAGGCGAACGAGTGACGTGCCTGATGATAGCACAAGGTACTGCTCACCCCTGCAAGAACGGCGAGCGATTTCATGTGTCGGCGGAGGTTTGGATGGTATATTATCGGGAACAGCGTCGGGCGGTTGTCATCATGGTATTTCTCTATCAGGGCGAGTGCTTCGGGCAGCAGTTTCACGCTCGCCCGAAGCTCGTTCTTCTGGCGGCGGTATTTCAGCCAAAGGCATCCCTCGTCATCGGTGTACAGATTGTCCCTTGTGACGCTCACCGCATCCGCATAGGCGGTTCCGGTATAGCAGGCAAACAGGAAAAGGTCACGCACAAGGATATGCGTGGTGCGCCATGCGGGTATCTCCACGTCGCGGATTTTCTCGAAGTCCTCACGGCTCAAGGCTCTCGGTGTCTTTTCGCTTTGTTTCGGCAGGGTGAAATTTGCAAAGAAGCATCTTTCCGCATACCCCTCCTTGTAGGCGATGCGGCATACCTTTTTCAAGATGGCGAGATAGTGGCGCACGGTATCCACCGCCAAGCCTTTCACGTCCATCACGAAGTTCTGATAGTCGTGTATGAACTGTTCGGAAAGCTGCCCGAAAGCGATGTCCTTCGTCTTGAACTGCCACTCGATGAATTCGCCCAATGTCTTTCTCATGTAGTAATAGCCGGGGTAGGTTCCTTTGGCACGGTCGATGCCGATACGTGCCTTCAAGTCCTCGCAGATGCGGTCGGTCATTCTCAGCAGGGTCATCTGCGTATCCATACTGCCTTGGAACAAGTCCTTGACTGCCGTAGCGTCAAAGTCCCGCCCGCGCTCCACCAGCGTGTCGAACGCCGCATTGACCGCAAGCAGCAGCTTGTCCAGTTTTGCGTTGGTTTCCACCGCCTCGCGGCTCTTGCCGTCCAGACGGCTTTCTCGCGCGTTCCACAAATCCGGTCTACACGATAGCTTGCATCCGAACTGCGCCATCGTACGGTTCACTGTGATACGACCCATTATCGGGGCTTTGCCCGACTTGTCCGTTCCGCTCTTTTTCAGGTAGAGCAGCACCTTGAATTTTTCTACTTTCATACGCTTACTGTTTTTGTTGCAAAATTAACTTATGAGTAAGCGTCCATTGATTTGCAGAACGGTGCGTATCAGCGCAATCGGCACGGGCGTACAACAATTTCATTTTCCGTGCGTTACCTGTCCTTGCTTCGGTAACTGACAGCTAACGGCTTGGTAACTGAAATGGTGCAATATTCCGCACTCCGTTGCGTTTCCGGCATTTGGCAGAATAATGAAAAACCGTTCATTTCAAACGGGTTGCGTTTTATCGTTACTTGTTTGCTGACGGCTGCTTTGTGGGGTCTGTTCCATTGCAGACGTCATAGTTTTGCCTCGTTGCTCCTTGAAAACGGCGTAGATATTTATACGATAAAGTCTTTAATGGGACATACCAATATCAAAACAACTCAAATTTATACTCATATTGTGGATGCGGCAAAGGAGAAAGCAGCCAATACATTACATATAGATAACCTGCCCATATAAAGGTCGCTGTGCTAATTTCCACCGTTGAGCATCAGTGACTTATATAAAGACTTACTCTGTTTACCACCCATTTGCCCCTCGTGAAGCACCATGCTTTTTGAGGGGCTTCCTTTTTCTTTCCACCACCATTGCATGATTCTCTAACCATACATCCGTTTTTTACTCCCTTTTTTGCCTAATCTGATAATCCTCGTCTTAATGAAAATTAAAACTGACGGTGGCAAATGAGGGGTGGATCGGTGGCAATCAAGCACCTATTTAGCCCCCGTAAGCATCCATATAGTTTTGCGGCATCAAACTTAAAAACGCGAGAATATGAGTTATACCGTAAATTCGTTGGAGGAAATGCCAAATGCATTGTCCTACTTAATTAAAACTGTTGAAGAATTACAGTCCACCGTAAAAGCCTTGCAGCATAAGCAGGCAAGTGATTCACCTAAATGGATGGATATAGATGAGCTTTGTGCTTATCTGCCATCACATCCGGCCAAGCAAACGGTTTATGGATGGGTGTCAGCCAAACAGATACCCGTACATAAGATAAATAAGGCATTGGCTTTTTTACAATCGGAAATAGATGATTGGTTGAAGAGCAAAGTCCACAAGACACAGGACGACCTTATGTTGGAAGCCGAACAATTTGTCAAATCCAAAAAGATTATCAGATAATATGGAATATACGGATTATTGTTTTTCATTCTTTCGCAAGCCCATTCAGAACATTGAGCCGTTAAGGGCAATAGGCATTGTGGATGTGTACCGATATGTGGTTGGCCATTATGCCCAGCCACAAACGGAAACTCTGCGCTCAATGACTTCTCCTGCAGATGTCAAAAAATATAAGGCTTCTCACTTTGACTATTGCACTTTCTCCGGTCTTTTCCGCAAGCGGAATGAAAAGGAACTGATCATGCACTCAGGACTGATGTGCCTGGATTTTGACCATATAGAGAATATGGAGGAAGTGAAGCAGCAAATTCTCAATCATGAATATTTTGATACGGAACTGTTGTTCACCAGCCCTTCGGGAAATGGATTGAAGTGGATTATACCTGTGGATTTGAAAGGATGGGAACATTCACGCTTTTTCAAGGCTGTTGCCAACTGCATCCGTGCTACCGGATTGCCAAAGGTGGATATGTCGGGGAGCGATGTGGCGCGCGCCTGTTTCCTGCCATACGACCCACAAGCATATATTAACCCTAAATACAACGAGTATGTCAAAGAAAATATTTTCCGCCCAAGATTGGGAGAATGTCCCTTTTGAAAATAGTGTTCCAACATCTCCTAAATTACTTCCGGCTCCAAATCCCACCTCTAATAATAAAGAGGAAGAAATAGAACGTATTATTTGCGAAATAGAACAACGTGCCGTTGACATCGCACCTGAATACAAGGATTGGGTGGAATTGGGCTTTGCCTTGGTTGATGGATTCGGTGAAAACGGAAGAGAATATTACCATCGTATCAGCCGCTTCTATCCAGACTATCAAAGGGAAGAAACAGACAAGCAATATACCCGTTGCCTACAAGCCAAAGGACAAGGTATAACAATCCGTTCGTTTTTTCATTTGGCTGGGCTGGCAGGTATTCCGCTAAATTCAGTAGGGGAACAGGATTTATCCATTTTACCAAATAACCAAAATGGCAAAACGGGCAAATGGATAAAATCGGCAGATGAGCTTCCTGCATTTCCCGAATGTGTGTTCGAGCAACTGCCGCCTTTTTTATGTGAAGTTGTCGGTAACTCCATTTCGGAGGACGACCGCGATACCATTCTGATAGGAGCGATAGTATGTCTGTCGGTTTGCTTCCATAATGTCTGTGGTGTGTATGACGAGCGTATTGTTTATCCCAATCTTTACTTGTTTGTCGTGGCTGATGCCGGAATGGGCAAAGGAGCGTTGACTTTATGCCGTGAGTTGGTGGCTCCCATTAACCGTAATCTGCATGAGCTTTCGCAACGAATGGAGCAGGAATACAAGGAAGCGATGAACACCTATATCAAAAGCAAGAAGTCGGACGGTGCAGCTATGCCGACTGAGCCGCCTATGCGTATGCTTATCATCCCGGCCAATAGCAGCGCAAGTTCCTTGTTGAAGATATTGGGCGATAATGACGGTGTCGGGCTGTTGTTCGAATCTGAAGGTGACACGTTAAGCCAGACATTGAAGTCGGATTACGGCAACTATTCCGATGTGCTGCGCAAGGCGTTCCACCATGAGCTGGTCAGTCTGAGCCGACGCAAGGACAGGGAATATTGCGAAGTCAGCAATCCGAGGGTGTCTGTAGCGTTGGCCGGAACGCCCGAACAGGTAAGGCGGTTGATACCCGATGCGGAGAACGGACTGATGAGCCGATTCTGTTTTTACATCATCCGTTTTAAGCGTGGTATCAGAAATGTGTTTGCCACAAGCGACATTTCCCAATCCAAGAATACCATGTTCCGTATATTGGGCGACCGCTTCTGTCATCTGCATGAAGAGTTCGTGAATCATGGCAGCTATTCATTTTCCCTTCCCTCTGTTTTGCAGGAACAGTTCATCGAATACCTTAGCCGGGTGAATGAAGAATGTTGTGACGAAGTGGACAACCGGATGCAGGGCATAGTCAGACGGATGGGACTGATTGCTTACCGCATCATGATGGTGCTGACCGCTGTCCGCCATTTGGAGAACGTGTACAATGTGCAAGCGGATTCCAATGGCATTATCCAATTGGTTTGCCAAGAGTCCGACTATTTCGTCGCCATGAATATTTGCGATACATTGCTCTATCATGCCGTCTTTATCTATCGGAATCTGTCAAGAAAACAGAGCAAACAGACTTCTTCCGCTTTACAGGAAACAGGTGTTGCAGCGCGGAGGAACACCCTTTATAATATATTGCCTGAAACCTTCACGAAGAAGGATTACGATGCGGCTGTTTTAACTTTGGGTGAGAACGGCAGTACGGCTGCCAAGTGGATAGAAGCCTTCATCAGAAGCGGCAAATTGTGTCGGATAGAACAAGGTAAATATCGGAAGATTTTTTGAGTGGCCAGTTTGTGTTTTAGTGTCACTAAAACCTATGCGGCGAGCGGCACAACTACCCACTCAAAATACTCAAAAAATCAATATCAACAAGCAGTATGAATACAGAAAATAAAAAGCCCGGAGGTCGCCCGAAGCTGGCGAGTTACCAGAAGCGCACGAGATGTTTCCGCATCATGTTCAATGAGAGCGACTACATTTATATTCAGTCAAAGGCGGAACAAGCCGGACTGTCTGTCAATGAATTTTGCCATCAGGCGGCGATGTGTTGTGAGGTAAACCAACGCATCAGCCCGGAAATGGCTTCTGCCATCCGTGATTTGTCCGGCATAGCCAATAATGTCAATCAGATTGCCCATCAGATGCACATTCATGGATTGGAAGTAGTCAAGCAACATTGTATTACCATCATTACTGAAATCAGCAGAATTATTGCACAGATAAAAAACGACAGCCATGATAGCGAACATTAAAACGAGAGTGGACTTCGGAGGCATCGTGAACTATGCCAATGACCAAAAGAACAAGAAGAAGAGTGCTACGCTGTTGGCACATGAGGGCGTTTGTACTGTCAGTAATAAGACTATTGCGGACTCTTTCCAGATACAGGCATCCATGCGCCCGAAAGTGAAAAGTCCTGTCAAGCACGTTTCTTTGGCCTTCTCACCACAAGATGCGGCTCGTTTCCCCAACGATGAAAAAGGGGATGCGCTCATGGTGGAGATTGCCCGGAAATGGATGGAGCGGATGGGGATTCGCAACACGCAATATATCATAGCCCGTCACCATGACACCAAGCATCCCCATTGCCATTTGGTGTTTAATCGGATAGACAATGACGGCAACCTCATTTCCGACAGTAACGAAAGAATACGCAGCACGAAAGTATGCCGTGCGCTGACGGAAGAATATGGCCTTTACCTTGCACCGAAGAACAGTAAGGCGAGAAATAAAAACAGGTTACGGCCACACCAATTACGGAAAATCAATCTCCGTTCCGCAGCTTTGGAGGCATTGGCAGAATCTCATTCATGGAAAGACTTTTTGTCTGCATTGAAAGTCCGGAATATAGACATCCGTTTTAACCGAAATCAAGCGTCAGATAAAGTGCATGGTGTTTCTTTCAGTCAAGACGGTATCAGTTTGGCAGGCTCCACGCTTGACCGTGACTTGAGCTTTAACTGCCTTTGCATGACATTGGGTAGCTTAACGGAGGAACTGCTACTTCAACCTCATCAGGCAATCATTTCCAGTTCTGGTGGAGGAACAAGCAACAGCCTCGGATGGCGTGATGAAAAAGACAAGAACTGCCAAAAGAATGAACCTTTTTATAAACCCCTTAAACGTGGAAGATGATGAAAGAAGATGTTATAGCCGCAAATCTCGCAAATTTGCGTCAAAGTATGAATGAATTGAAGGAAACCGTCAATAACCTGAATGAGGCTTCCCAAAATCATACGCAGACTGCCCAATCAGCCATTGACGAACAGACTATTTGCAATAGCGTTGAAAAAAGTTTCTGTAACTGCTGGAACGATGCCTTGTCGATATTGAAGAAATCCGTGAGAAATGTAATAGTCAAGACTTGTTCTGACATTTT
>ULKS01015367.1_pt1 | contig 19486 bp, 15 predicted proteins | sample 1951211 | NCBI WGS metagenome assembly ULKS01 (sample SAMEA4835506, study PRJEB28245) | human gut metagenome | biome: gut microbiome; material: fecal sample | place: Denmark | collected 2008 | reverse complement strand
CGGCGGGTGTGGGGGATGGCATTGGCCGAACGGGTAAATTCGCCGTGCGGTATTTCGGGCAAGCGCACGCGGCTGAACACGATAGCCACCAGCAGGGCTGCTATGCCCATCACCACGTATGGCAAGGCAATGCGGTCCTGGCCATTGCCCGAAAAAAGGAGCATGCCGCCGGCCAGCGGACCAAAGATGCAGCCGAGCCCATTAAACGACTGCGCCAAGTTAAGACGCGAGGGGGCGGTGTCGTGGTCGCCCAATTCGGTAACGTAGGGGTTGGCGGCTGTTTCGAGAAACACCAAACCGCAGGCTATGATAAAAAGCGAAAACAGGAAAAAGCCGAACGACATGATTTGTGCACCGGGCCAAAACAACAGGGCACCAATGCCGTAGAGCAACAAACCGACAACCACACCGGTTCGGTAACCGCGACGGTCGATGAGCAAACCGGCGGGAATGGCCATGACAAAATAGCCTAAATAGAACAACACCTGAACCAGCGACGATTGGGTGCGCGAAATGTGCATCACGTCCTGAAAATGCTTGTTGAGCACATCCAAAATGGCATGGGCTGCTCCCCACAGAAAAAAGAGTGAGGTGATGAGGATGAAGGGAAGTAAGTATTGCTTTTTTACTAATGCTTTCATCGTGTACGAGCGTATTAAACAGGCAAGCTGCGGTTGTAATTGCGCAACTTGCCTGCTGATGAGACAAAGGCTAACGTGTGAGCCTTATTTAGTTTTCTTCGTAATGTTCGAACAGGAAATCGTTGTACGGATACTTTTGCACGTGGAGCTGCTTTACGCGGCTGTAGAAAAGGTCCTTGAGGTTGTCGATATTCAAGCGTTCACGGGCCGAAATAAAGATGCAATCGTCGCCAAGTCGTGCCATCCACGTGTGCTGCAACTCGTTGAGCGACACATTTTCGCGCGTAGCGGGCGTGAGGTCGTCGGGGTCTTTTTCGGTCCACTCGTAAGCGTCCATTTTGTTGAACACCATGAGTCGGGGTTTGTCGGCACAGCCCAGATCGCTGAGCGTTTGGTCAACCACTTGAATCTGTTCTTCGAAATCGGGGTGCGACACGTCGACTACGTGCACCAGCAAGTCGGCTTCGCGCACCTCGTCGAGCGTACTCTTGAACGAGTCAACCAGGTCGGTAGGCAATTTACGGATAAAGCCCACCGTATCGGCCAGGAGGAAGGGCAGGTTGTCGATGATAACCTTACGCACGGTTGTATCGAGCGTAGCGAAGAGTTTGTTTTCGGCAAACACTTCGGTTTTGGCCAGGAGGTTAATGAGCGTTGACTTACCCACGTTGGTGTAACCCACCAATGCCACACGAATCATGCGCCCGCGGTTTTTGCGCTGCGTTGTTTTTTGTCGGTCGATGTCGGCCAATCGCTGTTTGAGCAGCGCCATGCGGTTCAAGATGATACGGCGGTCCATTTCGAGCTGGGTTTCACCCGGTCCGCGCAGACCCACCGAACCCTTTCCGCCGCCCGAACCCGAGCCACCACCCTGACGTTCAAGGTGGGTCCAGAGTCGCTGCAGTCGGGGGAGCATGTAGCGATACTGCGCCAACTCCACCTGCGTCTTGGCATTAGCCGTTTGGGCACGCATGGCAAAGATGTCGAGAATGAGACTCGTACGGTCAAGAATCTTCACCTTCAGTTCTTTTTCGATGTTGCGCAACTGTTTGGCAGAGAGTTCGTCATCGAAAATAACCATACCGATTTCGCGTTCAGCCTCTTCTTCAGCCTCGATGTAGCACTTAATTTCTTCGAGTTTACCTTTTCCCACGTAAGTCACCGACGAGGGCGAATCGAGTCGCTGTGTAAACCGCTTCACGGTGACAGCACCGGCAGTTTCGGCCAGAAATTCCAGTTCATCGAGGTACTCGGCCGTTTTGCGCTCGTCCTGCGTACGGGTAATCAAGCCCACGAGAACGGCAGTTTCGGCCTTTACTTCTGTCTTTATAAATTCTTTCATGTGTTATTGCTAAAATAAGATTAAGGCAAGTGCTGCGTGGCGGTTGCCATTCATGCGGTTCGAAACGGAGGAAATACACCTTATATATACGGCGGAAATACACTACACCTTATATATAAGGAATACATTTCGCAAACCGAAAGCAACAGAACTTGCATCGATTGAAAATGTTGGGCACGAAAAAAAATCAACAGCAACCATGTATCTCTGTCAATCTCACTTTTCTTTTTTCACCGGTGCATGTAAGCACTTGCATCATGCCTCCGAAGCAGCAGACTATTTTTTTGCCTCTCTCCACACCTAAGTGGAACAAGATGAAAAAACAGCCGCCCAAAATCCGGAAATCCATGCTGACTTTCTTGTCGGGTAGCCTTAGCGCAGACAAAGTTACGCATTTTATGAAACATGAGCCCGAAGTAGCCAGGCTTTTAAGCGAAAAGACGGGAAGTTTATGCCATATTCTGACTTCGTCACTGAAACACGCACCCAATAGCACGAATTAAAAAATGAGCCGTTTCATTGTCAAATTCATCAAGCCACAACAACCTGATGCGCATGCACAGCCCAAATGGCCATGTAGCTCCCCATATACTTTCGCCCAAAAGTAAGCTTTTGGCTCAGGGTTGCTCTCAGGAATTCACTCCGTATGCCTCATTTTTTTGTTGCAAATAAGCCCAAGCTGTTCGATAGATGTTTGCTGTCAAATGTCATTTTGCAGGTGTCAACTGCTTTCTGCCGCTTTCAGGCCGCTCATCTTTCACAAAAAGAGCGTGTAAGTCACTCAAAAAAAATGCATAAATGGAAAAAACACAAGAAAATACAGAAAAATGTACATTTTGTATGATATTTCAAAAGATTTTTTTAAAATTGCTTTGTTGTTTGAATTATATCTATAACTTTGCCAATCGTAAAACACAGGTGATACTGCAAGGGAACGAAGTCTGACTGATTGAAACTTCAAGACTGTTGGTTGTGCATCCTCTTGAATATCCATCTCTCTTTCATCTCTGGCAAATCTGTTCGTTTTACGTTCAGTAAAGTAACTTACTCAATCAAAATAATTAACAACCTTAACTCAGTTCAGTATGAAGAAAATCTTTACCTTCTTCCTGTCAACACTGATGGGATGTAGCCTGTATGCACAGGAAAGTGCCGACCGCTTGGTCATCTTCGACAAGGCGCAAAACCAAAAAAGTTTCTTGGTAGAGCGTATCGACAGCATCTCGTTCAAGAAAATTGAAGGAGTGGTAGCTGCCGACGTTAAAGTGTTGGACATTACCCACGAAAAATTCCACTTCGAGGTACTCCGTACTCCGGCTTGTAAGGCATTCAAACTCTTGGTTGTGCCTAAGGTGATTGCCAATCGTTTGACCAACGATGACGCAATGGCAAGCTATGTCGACGAAAATACGCAGCAAATGTATTGGCAAGATTTCACTAACGGTGAACTGCCTGCCGAAACCTTCGAAAAAGGTTCAGAATATGTAGCTGTAACCCTCGGCTTCGACGAAATTGGCACTCCTTGCTCTGTACGCAGAGTAGGCTTCACCACCTTGACTCCGCCCCTCATTGGCGACCCGAAGGTTGAAACTAAAGTCGACTCTATCGGTTACCTCGGTTTCCGTGCTTCATTCGTTCCCAACAAGGACGTAAAGGGCTATGCAGTGCTGGCCGGCAAAAAGGAAGATATTAAAAAGCAGTTCGAGCAGTTTGGACCGATGATGGGCTTCAAGAACTTTGGCGACATGATCAAGTCTTGGGGTATCAATTCAGACTCTGCAATAACTGTTCATACTTGGGAAACCGGTTACGATCCCAACACCGAATACGCCATCTTCGTGCAGTCATGGGATAAAGCAGACACTTATGCACCCTGCGACACCATTATGGTAACTACCAAAAAGATGGGTGGTCCGGGCAAGGCCGAAGTGAAGACTTCATTGGGTAAGTACGTTAAGGCCGATTGGAACGGCGAACAGTTGCCCAGCCAGTTCATTAAGTACGAACCCAACGATCAGGTTTCAGTTTGGCGTCAGATGGTAGCCATCGATTCGCTCTATCAGAAAGATCCCGAAGGTTATCAAAATGAAGTACGTCAGGATCCTCCCATGCCGATGACTAACTGGTTCCTCTATGGCGGACAAGTGTTTGAAACCGACTATCAAATCAATCCCTCAACCAAGTTCGTGGTAATTACCGCTGCCAAGAACTCTGAAAGTGAATGGGGCGATGTAAAGGTTGATACTTACGAAACTGCCGCTTCAGTGATGAACGAAGAGAACCAGGCTCCCAAGAAGATTTCTTCTGTAACTATCCCCGGTTCACGCACCAGCGCCACCTCGATGCCTTTCTTCACACCCGGTCGCGCTCCGATGTTGAATACTAACAAGGTGGGAGCCCCCATCTTGAAACAAAAGTAAGCCGTTCAGCTTACAGGTGCTCACTCCTACATGTGAGTAGATTAAATGTTCTACGGCTTTGAGCTGCGTTGCAAGTTTTCAGAACTTGCACGCAGCTTTTTTTTGTGCCCAAAAATCAAGCCTGAAAGTCCATCCAGCTTTGACAAACGGCAGGTAGGTTGTTACACGGCTACAAGTCTGCCACTCCTTCACACTCTCTTCGGCTCAGTATGCCCACCACTTCGCGGTCGGCCGGCAGCCAATTCGGAGTGTCAAGTTCTTGCGGTTTCAGCCAGACAGCCGATTTGTGTTCGCGCAGTTCGATTTGTCCGTCAGCGAGTGTACACAGGTAGCAGTGCATCGTCAGGTGGAACGCCGGATAGTCGTGTTCGGTGACACAGAGTTTTTCGCCCACCACGATGTCCACGCCCAATTCCTCCTGAATTTCGCGTTGCAGCGCCTGTTCCGGTGTTTCTCCGCTTTCTATTTTGCCGCCGGGAAATTCCCACCAGCCCTCGAATTCGCCATAGCCTCGCTGAGTGGCAAAGTAACGTCCGTTGTGGTGCAGAATGGCAGCCACCACTTCAATCTGTTTCATGTTTCCGTACATTTTAATTCAGGTAAAAACGAATAGGATACAATGCCCCCAAAGGATACATACTTTTTGTTGAAGAAAAAACTGCTCGTTGAAGGTAATGTTAATGAAGTCGTCTGAACTTTTATGAAATTCAAGATTTGCCTTAATTTTTGAGGCGTTTTTGGTCCTTGAAGAAGGAGTGTAGCGAGCTACACGACTGATGAAAGGTCAAAAAACGGCCAAAAAGAAAGGTGAAGATTGAATTTAGAAGAGATAAATCTCCAAATCAAATCTTCGTCAGAAAAGTTTAGATGACTTCAATAGCTTATTGGCTCAGAATGTAAAATTAAACTAAAAACAAAACCCCGTGTTCCGCCCGTTTACAGCAGATTCGGGCATGGGTTAGTTCGTTGTAAAAATTTTCTCCAAGTTTGTTGAAATTAGTTCCGAGCCAGTCGAAATTAGTTCCGATCTAGTTGAAATTAGTTCCGAGCTAGTTCAAATTAGTTCCGAGCTAGTTTCAATAATCGCGGAATTACTGATAATCAGCACTTTCAAAATTTCCACAATCACGGTTTCCGAAACCACTATATCACCCTGCAAACAGCACCGAAGCCAGTCGCTCTGTTTAGGGATTGTTTACCAATTTGTTAAAGCCATTCCGGTCAGAACAAGCCTGCAGCGCAGTGTTTCCATTCGTTTGTATCGCAAAAAAGCTGTTTAAATTATTCCCGGCAAAACATTTTGCCAATGAGAAGAATTTAAACAGCTTCTAATTCATTCGTTTACCTTAAAATAAGGATAAGGGTATTTTCTCGTTACCCATCAATCGCCTGTTTAGAGTTTAGGCATTTTGGGCATTCCGGGAATTTTAGGCATTTTAGCCATTTGGCTCATCATGTTGTTCATTTTCGAACCCGTCACGAGTTTCATCATTTTGCGCGTCTGGTCGAACTGTTTGATGAGTCGGTTCACCTCCTGAATGCTGGTACCCGAACCGCGTGCAATACGTTCGCGACGGCTCTTGTTCAGGATTTCAGGATTTTCGCGTTCCTTCATCGTCATCGAAAGAATGATAGCCTCGATGCCTTTGAAAGCGTTGTCGTCGATTTCCACATCTTTAAGCGCCTTACCCACACCGGGAATCATCGAAGCCAGGTCCTTCAAGTTACCCATCTTCTTGATTTGCTGAATTTGCGCCAGGAAGTCGTTGAAGTCGAATTTGTTTTTCTGAATTTTGCGTTGCAGTTTGCGTGCTTCCTCTTCGTCGAAGATGTCCTGCGCACGCTCCACGAGGCTGACGATGTCACCCATGCCGAGGATACGGTCGGCCATACGTTCGGGGTGGAACACATCGAGTGCCTCCATCTTTTCGCCCGTACCCACAAACATGATGGGTTTGTCGACCACCGTACGAATTGAAAGGGCAGCACCACCACGCGTATCGCCATCGAGTTTCGTCAGTACCACACCCTCATAGTCGAGTCGGTCGTTGAATTCCTTAGCCGTGTTCACAGCATCCTGACCCGTCATGGCATCCACCACGAAGAGCGTGTCGTCGGGCTGTGCAGCCTCCTTGATAGCCGCGATTTCGTTCATCAGTTCCTCGTCAACCGCCAAACGACCGGCGGTATCGATAATCACCGTGTCGTAACCCTTTGCCTTGGCATGCTGAATACCGTCGCACGCAATTTTCACGGGGTCCTTTTCGTCGAGGTCCATGTAAATAGGCACTTCGATTTGTTCGGCCAGCACACGCAACTGTTCAACGGCAGCCGGACGATATACGTCGCACGCCACGAGCAGCGGTTTGCGGTGCTTTTTCGATTTGAGCAACAGGGCGAGTTTACCCGACAGCGTCGTCTTACCGGCACCATTCAAACCCGCCATCAAAATCACCGAAGGGCGACCCTGCAATTTCAATTCGCGGGCACGTCCGCCCATCAGGGCAGCCAGTTCGTCGTGTACGATTTTCACCATGAGCTGTCCGGGCTTAACTGAAGTAAGCACGTTCAAGCCCATAGCCTTTTGCTTCACGGTGTCGGTGAATTGTTTAGCTACTTTGTAGTTCACGTCGGCATCGAGCAAAGCGCGACGCACATCCTTGAGGGTTTCCGAAACATTGATTTCGGTGATTTTACCCTCACCTTTTAGTATTTTGAAAGAGCGTTCAAGTCTTTCTGAAAGATTTTCAAACATTGTGGTCGTAATTTTTGGCCACAAAGTTAATAATAAAGCACCGATTTTCACGCTGTTCGGGCAAGAAATGGCGGATAATCAGCGCGTAATCACGCTTTTTGCACTTGTTTTTGTAAATTTGCAGATGGTTGACCAAGTATGTAAGCCGACTGATTTACCGGTTTTGAAACAGAATGCCACTATGAGCCTCACACTCGCTTTTTCGTTTTTTACAAAAGCCGTACCGGTAAACCCAGGCTTTTCATCTAATTTTCAGTGGTTTACTCATTTGTTTACTAACAAAACTACATATCATCGTGAACAAAGCTCACAAATCTCATTCACAAGCTGAACGCAAACAGCGTGCAGCCACACAAGCAAAGCCAGCGCCCCAAACCGCGCGTAAGGGCTTTACGGCCCATTGTAGCCTGCGCCCCCGAACGGCGCGCCTGATTACCTACGCATTGGGCTTTCTGGCCTTATTCTCCTTTTTGTACTGGGGCTACGGCGATGTGCTGAGCCGCACCGAACAGGAAAGTTACGTTTCAACCTCGCCCGACACCATGCACTATGTGCTGAGCCAGCCCAACGGCACCCTTTACTGGCTGGCACGCTGGGGACTGCTCGTGTTCAAAAGCACCCTGCTGGGAGCCGCAGTGCTGGCCCTGGTTTACACCCTGACAGCCCGATTCGCCGATTACGCCCTGCGACTGCCGCGTAACTGGGAAGGATTGGGATTCATAATTCCCCTGGCACAAATAGGCTGGATTGTTTGGCGCGGTACCAACCTGTATTACAAAAACGAACCCTCGCTCTTCATCATCGTAGCCGCCACAGCATTGTTGGTGACCGCGCTGATAGCCGCTGCCGTGTGGTTCGTCTGTCGCAAACGCCAGCGTTCGCAGGTGCAGCAAGTACGCCCCTATGGTTTGCTGCTCACGCTCCTGCTAACGGGCGGAACCACATGGGCCACCCTGCACTATAACCAAAACGAAATTCTGACAGCACGCTTGCAGAACATGATGTGGAAACAGCAATGGAACGAAATGGTGAGCGAAGCCCGCACTGCCCAACAGCCTTCGCGCTCCGTGGCAGCCTATCATGCCATTGCGCTGATTCAAACAGACCAGCTACTCGAAGGCATGTTCGACATTCCTTACGATTTTCCCAAAGTACGTCTTGATTCGCTCACAGGTTCAGGCGAATACGGCCTCTTCGTAACCGACTGCAACTTCCACGCCGGACTGCTCAATGCAGCCTATCGCGGAGCCATGGACGGTGTGGTCATGGACGGTCCGCGCTTGTCGTGCTTCAAGCGCATGGCCATTTGCGCACTGCTCAACGGCGAAAAGGAATTGTGCAGTAAATACCTGAAACTGATTGAAAACTCGCCCTTCGAATCGGATTTTGTTCAGAAATACCAAGCCATGCTTCGCGACGACAAACTCATCGAAGCCGACGAGGAATTGCAACACGTCAAGGCACTCTATCCGAAGGAAGACCATTTTGAACAAAACTACCGCTCGCCGGCTTTCCTCGGCTACAACGTAGGACTGATGGAAGGTTCAGACGCCACACTCACCACTTCGGCCGCAGCCTGCCTTTATTCCAAGGACTTGCAAAGCTTTTTGCCCCGTGCCCAAATCCTGGCACAGAAGGGCCGCAGCTTCCCCGCGTGCATGCAGCAGGCCATAGCCATCATGGCCTTGCAGCAGCCCCAACTGCTCAACCAATTTCCGCAGGTGGGACGCTTCGTAAGCAACGAAATTACTTCGTTCCTGCTCGATGCCAAACCTTATTTGAACGACCGCCTGGCTTTGCGCCACAACTTGCGCGAACGCTGGCTCGGCACTTACGTTTACTATTACTACACCGAAAACAACGACCCGAACCAGGTGGTGCAACCCAGCTCGGCTCAGGAAAATGCGGGAGTAAACTAAGAAACTGTTTAAATTCAGTAAGTATTTTCTTCAGTTTCTCAACAACGGTTGTAAGCCGCGGGCTGCTTCCTACAAAGTAAGCCCCCGGTTTTTTGAAAAAGAATTTCATTATGCTCAACATTTCAAAACTCTTTATACTTTCACCGCTGGCCTTGTGTTTGGCCGGTTGCACCGCTACGCCCGAAGCCAAAGTGCCGGGCAACAGCACGGCTGTGAACGAGGCGGCTCACATTTTTCCCGATTACCGCGACATCGTGGTGCCCCCCAATGTAGCTCCGCTCAACCTGCAAATCACCGATGAGGCCGAGGCATACGTGGCACAAATCAAGGGAGCCGGACGCGAAGTGCTGGCAGCAGCAGCCGACGATGGCAAACTGCAATTCGACTCGCTGGAGTGGAAAAACCTGCTGCAAGCTGCCAAAGGACAAAAGCTGGACGTAACGCTTTATGCCCAGCGCAAAACGGGATGGGTTAAGTTTCCGGCCTATACCATCGAGGTGGCCAACGAACCCATCGACCGCTATTTGTCGTATCGTCTGATTGAGCCCTCCTACGAACTTTACCGGCAGCTCGGACTCTATCAACGCGATTTGGAGAGTTTCAACGTCAAAACCATTTACGAAAATAACCGCAACTTCAATCAGGACGAGAACCACTGCGTGAACTGCCACAATTACCAAAATTACAGCACCAAGCGCATGCTCTTTCATGTGCGTGCCAAACATGGCGGCACGGTGTTCATTGAAAATGGCAAGGCCGAGAAAATGAACATGAAGTCCGACTCGATTCTGTCGTCAACGGTTTATCCCACCTGGCACCCCACGAAGAACTGGGTGGTGTTTTCGTCGAACCAAACGGGGCAGGCTTTCCACATGGGCAACCGCGAAAAGGTAGAAGTGGTGGACTATGGTTCCGACCTCGTGTTTTACGATGCCGACAAAAAGCAGTTGTCGAACATCTTGAAAACCGATGCCGACCTCGAAACCTTTCCGTGCTGGACCCCCGACGGCCTGAAAGTGTTTTACTGCTCGGCACATATTCCGCAGTTTGCCAACACGACTACCGAACAGCGTCGCGACCTGATTACGAAAATCTACAACACCGTGCGCTACAACCTGATGAGCATCACCTTCGACCCTCAGACGCGCACCTTCGGACAGCCACAGCTTGAGTACGACTGCGCTGCCTTGGGCAAAAGTGCCGCCGTGCCGCGGGTCAGCCCTGACGGACGCTATGTGCTCTTTACGCTGGCCGATTACGGACAGTTCCACATTTGGCACAAAACCTCCGACCTTTATGTCAAGGACTTGCAGACAGGTGAGGTGCGTGCGCTCGATGCCACGAACAGTAAGGCGGTCGACAGCTACCATTCGTGGAGTTCGAACGGACGCTGGATGGTGTTCAGTTCGCGCCGCGACGATGGTTCGTACACCCGTCCGTACATTGCCTACTTTGACCGCGAGGGCAAAGGCCACAAAGCCTTCCTTTTGCCGCAGCGCGACCCCGAACAGAATTTGCTGCTGACCAAGAGCTACAATGTGCCCGAACTGACGCGCGATGCTGTGACGCTGACGGCCGACGAGGTGAAGGCTTGCATTTATGCCGACGAAAAGGCTCAGAAAGTGAGCTATAAATAAAATATACCAGTTTCTAACCGCAGCAGGGGGAACAAAAGCAGGCCAACTGCTTGCTGCTTGCCCTTCTGCCTAATACACTTAAAACCATGGAACTGATTGACGGAAAGGCCACGGCGGCCGCTATTAAAAAGGAAATAGCCGAAGAAGTGGAACAACTCGTTGCCAACGGACAGAAACGTCCGCACCTGGCAGCCGTGCTCGTGGGGCACGATGGCGGAAGCGAAACCTATGTGCGCAACAAGGTGCTGGCCTGCGAGGCTTGCGGCTTTGAATCGTCGCTCATTCGCTACGAAGCAGATGTGACCGAGGAAGAACTGCTGGCCTGTGTCGACCGCCTGAACCGCGACGAAAAGGTAGACGGATTCATCGTGCAGTTGCCGCTACCGGCACACATTTCGGAACAGAAAATCATTGAAGCTATTGATTACCGCAAGGACGTTGATGGTTTTCACCCCGTCAACGTGGGACGTATGGCCATTGGGCTTCCGTGCTTTATCTCGGCCACGCCCAAGGGCATCATGGAATTGCTCCGCCGCTACCACATTGAAACGAGCGGCAAGAAATGCGTGGTTTTAGGCCGTTCGAACATTGTGGGTAAACCCATGGCGCAACTCATGATGCAAAAGCACTACGGCGATGCCACCGTAACGGTGTGTCACAGCCATAGTGCTACGCTCAAGGAAGAATGCCGCCAGGCCGACATCCTGATTGCCGCCATTGGCCGTCCGGCATTCGTTACGGCCGACATGGTGAAGCCCGGAGCCGTAGTTATCGACGTAGGCACCACGCGCGTTCCCGATGCTTCGCGCCCCAGTGGTTTCCGTTTGCAGGGCGACGTTGATTTCGATCAGGTAGCCCCGCTCTGTTCGTACATCACGCCCGTGCCGGGTGGGGTAGGACCCATGACCATCTGTATGCTCATGATGAACACCCTGGCGGCCGGTAAAAAGGAAATTTACCCTTAGTAGCAAGCAAGCCGTTGGGCGCGTAGCCCGTGTGCCGTGAAGCGCAGTTCACGTGTAGCCCGGCCCCTTATAACTCAAAATCCCCCGGATGTAAAACTTGGATTTGCTCCCGAACATCATTTCGTGAGTCAAAAATCCGGTTTTACGTCCGGGGAATTTATTTTAAAGCCATGTTTATAGCCGGTTAGCGGCGGCGAAGCAGAATGTGGAGTACCACGGGGACACCCAGAATGGGCGTGATGGCGGCAAGCGGAAGGGTGCCGCGTTCACCCGGCAGATGCTGCAGAATGAGCGACAGCAAGGCAACGTCGGCCCCCAAAAGCATACACACTGGGAGCAGTCGGCGATGGTCGGCCGAACGAAGCAGCAAACGAGCTATGTGAGGTACGGCCAACCCTATGAACGAAATAGGGCCGCACAGCGCGGTGACTGTGGCGGTGAGCAGACCGGTGAGTAACAGTAAACGGGTGCGGACGGCACGAACGCCGATGCCCAGATTCCGCGCATAGTCCGGACCGAGCAGCAAGGCATTCAGCGGCTGCACCGAAAGCAGTACACCCGCTATGGGCAAGAGCACCAGCAGCGCAAACACCCCCGAGAACGAGAGCGGAACACTCGAAAAATCGCCCATTCCCCAAAGTATGTAGGAGCGTATACCGTCGGCCGTGGCATAAAAACTGATGAGCGAAATGACTGCCGACAGCGCAAAGCTAATCATGACGCCGCTGACAAGTAGCTGCAGCGTTCCGCCCAGATAATGGCTGCATAATCCCAGCAGTGCAATGACTACAAGAGCACCTGCAAACGAGGCGGCCACCGTAAGCACAATGCCCGATAGCGAAGTGGCCCCACACGCCATGCTACCGCCGAAGGCCAGCATGGCAATGGCTGCGCCGAGCGAGGCACCCGTGTTGACACCCAGCAGCGAAGGGTCGGCAAGCGGATTGCCAAAGAGGGTTTGCATGACCAGACCGCTCACCGAAAGTGCCATGCCGGCCAAGAGGGCAGCGAGCATTTGAGGCAGACGCGATTCGACGACGATGAAACGCGCCGTAGGATTGGAGGTTGGGTCGTAGAGGGCATTCCACACTTCGGTAGGCGAAAGCGATACACTGCCCACTAGCAAACTCAGGGGCAGGAGCAGAAACAAAAGAGTGAGTGATAATTTCATTGAAAAACCATAGGAGTTAGGACAGAGGGGCTGCATTGTTCCGCGCAATGCAGCATGCCGACTGTGATTGCTGCAGCCGCTTAGTTGGCCAAGGGTTCGTAATAACGTACCGTTTGTTCGATTTGCGGTGCAATCGCCGGGTGAAACACACAGATAAGGTTGGCCAGCAAGCGTTCGGGATGGAACGGCACTTCCTCGTAAAAGGCCTTTTGCATGGTGTTGCAAGCCTGTATGTGGCGTTCGCGCCAGGGGCGGAACTGCGTGTAGCGATTGAATTCACCGGCCAGCGAAGCATAAGTGAGGCTTGTGGGGCGTCCGTATTTCAGCAACCAGATGTCGGCTGCATGAGCCCGTGAAAACACACTTTCAAAGTCGAGCTGCAAACTGCCGCTTTCGGGACGGTCGGCCCACAGATAGCGTCCGCCGGCATCGGCAATGAACTGCCCCATGGTGCTGTGCCCACCCGGTTGATACCAGGTGCCGCCCGTGCGTAGGTCGCAGAACACCGTGGGCTGCGGTTTCAGCTTCGAAGCCTTTTGGCGCAAATCAAGGTAACGCCGTTCGATGGCCAGAAACAGCGAATCGGCCTCGGCAGCACGACCTACGAGGCGACCGTAAAAACGCATCCATTCGGCGCGTGCCAGCGGCGAACTTTCCATGTAGTCGGCACATTCAATGAGTGGTGTGCCCAGGCGGCTGAGTGAACCGTGTCCGGCATTTTCAAAGGGCGAAACCCACACGGCATCGGCTTGCAGCGCACGGAGTTGTTCCAAATCGGGCTGCATGCTCGACCCAATGCTTTTGACACTTCGGGCCAGCGTACGCAAACTTTTGCTCACCAGATAGGCCGTGTCGGCCAAGGCTGCAATGCAGCTTTCGGCGCGGAGATCGGTGAGCAGAGCCGTGTGTACCGACGAGAGTAGGGCAACGCGCTGCAGGGGTACGCGCACCACCGTGCCCTCGGGCAGCTGTGCAGGCAAAGGAAGGTTGCGGTTGACCAGCAGATAGGTGGCCAGGGTGGCCTGGGGGTGCCAGGCATCCTGAATGGTTACTTTCGTAAAACTGTCTGCTTCCTCGATGTGGAGCAGTTGGGCGTATTGTAGCGGCAGGCTACGCATTGCCTGAGCATCGCCCGACTTTTGTTTGTTTTGGCAAGCGGTCAGGCTGAGGCCGAGCAGCAGTGTGCTGACTACGGCCAACAAATAGGAACGCAGGGGCATAAGTGAAAAACGTGACAAAGGAACGAAGAGTTATTGGGCAATGACATTGGCATAATACCACACGGCAGCTTGCGTCATGGCATTTTGGAGCGTTTGAAGGAATTTTTCGGCCTGGTCCTGGGAGTTGATTTCGATGTGATGTTCGGGGAATTTGCCATCCTGATCACCACTGCACAGGTGAATAATGCAGAACGTGCGGTCGGTGTCGTGGTACGCCACGAATCCCCGTTTTTTACAAGTAGCCACGGTGTCGTCAAATTTTTCGGGGGTGGTGGGTACTACTTGAAATACGCTCCAGGGCCATTCTTGCAAATTCAGCAAGGTTTGTTTTTCAAGCACTGACATGGTAAAAGTAAAAACTTGTTCTGATGTAGTCATTTCTTTTAGTATTTTATGTGTAGGAAAGTAGGCAGTAAGTCCGGCAACTCTGTTTGAAACAGCAACAGCTGTTTGAACGTTTGTTGCCGGGAAAAAACCAATCCCCCGACTTCCCACGCCGTGTTTCCCGGCACCAATCAGATGCAAGGAAATAACAGACGAGGGAAGTCGGGGGGAGGGAAAATATGGAAGAAAGCACGTCGGCCTCACGTTTGCTTAAAGCGTGATTTCGCCGGCGATATTGGCATTCATGAGTCGGATGATTTCCTGCGTGCTGTAATCGTGGCCGAGCAGGAACATGAGTTTCGTAACCATGGCTTCGAGCGTTGAGTCGTAGCCGTTGATAACGCCGGCTTGCAGCAGTTGCAGTCCGGTTTCGTAGCGGTGCATTTCGACACTGCCCTTTGAGCATTGGGTAATGTTAACCACTATGATGCCATTGTCGATGAGTCGCTTGATGCGCTCAACGAACCACGGCTTTTGCGGTGCGTTTCCAGCGCCGTAGGTTTTGAGAACCACGGCACGCAGCCCCTTAACGCTGAAGCAAGTGTCGACCACTTCTTTGCGGATGCCGGGGAAGAGTGTCATAATCATGACATTGTTGTCGAGCAGAAAGTGCGGTTTGAAAGGCGCACCATCGGCCGGGCGGCGAATGAGGTGGTTGTCGTATTTAATGTGAATACCTGCGTGTGCCAGCGAGTTGAGGTTGAACGAACGGAAGGCATTGAACCCCTCGGAGTTGATTTTGGTAGTACGGTTGCCACGCATGAGGCGGCTTTCGAAGAAAATGCACACTTCGGGTACGCGCGGATTGCCTTCGCCATCGGTAGCAGCAGCAATTTCGATGCTGGTGAGCAGGTTCTCCTTGCCGTCGGTACGCAACTGTCCGATAGGTAGCTGTGAGCCCGTAATGATAACCGGCTTACCCAGATTTTCAAGCATGAAACTGAGTGCCGAAGCAGTGTAAGCCATGGTGTCGGTGCCGTGCAGCAGCACGAAACCATCGTATTTTTCGTAATGGTCGGCAATGATGTGCGCTATTTTTACCCAATAGCGCGGCTCCATGTCGCTTGAGTCGATGGGCGGATTGAAAGCCAGCGCATCAATTTTGTAATTGAAACGCCGCATTTCGGGCACATAGTGACGGAACTGCTCAAAGTCGAAATTTTCGAGCGCACCCGTCTCCGGGTTCTCTATCATGCCGATAGTACCCCCCGTATATATAATGAGTATGTGAGGTTTGTGCGAATTGTCCATGTTGCAAATCTAATAAAATAATTTGAAAATCGTCAAAAAAAATAAGCCTATTTCGGTTTCCTGCATAGCCCGTATATTTATACTTTTTGAGCTAATAACTACAATTTGTTATCGTTTATTTTCGCTTTGATAGCAGGTGGTGGGTATGAGCGCAGTGACGTCAGACAATGCGCGTAAAAAAACGCAAAACGCTTTTCGTAATTTTGTAAAGAAAGTGCGTCGAACGGGGAAAAATCCTCCGCTGAAAGCACCTGAATACCCCAGGTGAAACGGTCGGAATCCCCCCATTGCGTAACAGGCACATAGGCATAGCCCCGGCATGGCGCAATGAAAAACCGGCAGGTCGTCATGAAAAACCAGCATGGCACGAAAGAAAAAACAGGCGGCTCACAGCTAATTCACCCCTTTTCGTAAAAAAACAAATTACATTCCCTCCTAATTGGGCAGTTCAGTGTAAAAAAACTCCCCTTTTTTGAGATATACTGCCAATTTATCATTACCTTTGCTACGCGTAAGCAAGGCTTAAACTTTGCATGCAGCACTATTTTTTGTCAACAATCATCTTACACAAGATACTATGACCCTGATTAAATCAATCTCCGGTTTCCGTGGCACCATCGGTGGTCGTCCGAGCGACACTTTGAACCCCGTTGAAATTGCCAAATCGGTTTCAGCTTATGCGGCATTGCGCGAACGCGTGGTGAACCGTACTTTCCGTCGTAAAATTGTAGTAGGCCGTGATGCCCGTATTTCTGGCGAAATGGCCAGCCATGTGGTTTGTGGCACGCTCATGAGCATGGGCTTTGATGTGGTTAACATCGGTTTGGCTTCAACTCCTACCACTGAATTGGCCGTTACCATGGAACGCGCTTGCGGTGGTATCATCATCACTGCATCGCACAACCCCCGTCAGTGGAATGCCCTGAAGTTCTTGAACGAAAAGGGTGAGTTTCTTCCGCCCGAAGAAGCTTCGGAAGTGGTGCGTTTGGCCAATAGCTGCGACTTTGACTTTGCTGACGTTGACAGCCTGGGTTGCTATACCAAAAACTTCAGCTACGACCAGCGTCACATTGAAATGGTGAAACAGCTTGAACTGGTTGATATTGATGCCATCCGTCGCGCTCACTTCACCGTGGCTATTGATACTGTAAACTCTGTAGGTGGTATCATCCTGCCCAAACTTCTCGGTCAGCTTGGTGTAACGCAGGTTACCGGACTCAATGTAGAGCCTACCGGCGACTTTGCCCACAACCCCGAACCCTTGAAGGAACACTTGAGCGAAATTCGCAACCTCCTGCGTAAGGGACGTCATGACCTCGGTATCGTGGTTGACCCCGATGTTGACCGCTTGGCCTTGGTTTGCGAGGACGGTAGCATGTTCGGCGAGGAAAATACCCTCGTGGCTTGTGCCGACTATGTGCTGAAGCACACCCCCGGTCCTACGGTATCGAACCTTTCGTCAACCCGCGGTCTGCGCGACGTAACCGAAAAGTACGGCTGTAACTATTCAGCTGCTGCTGTAGGCGAAGTGAACGTAGTAACGAAGATGAAGGAAACCGGTGCAGTAATCGGTGGTGAAGGTAACGGTGGTGTGATTTATCCCGCCGCTCACTCTGGCCGCGACGCACTCGTAGGTATCGCTCTCATCCTTACGTACTTGGCAAAAACCGGTATGCGTGCCACCGAATTGCGCGACTCGCTGCCTAAGTACTACATTGCCAAGAACCGCATCGACCTTGACCCGACGACCGACATCTTCCAGATTCTTCAGAAGGTGAAGGAACTCTATAAGAACGAAACCGTGACCGACATCGACGGTGTGAAAATTGACTTTGCCGACAAGTGGGTACACTTGCGCAAGAGTAACACTGAACCCATCATCCGCGTTTATTCGGAGGCACACACGATGGAGGAAGCTGACGCACTCGGCAAACAAATCATGGACATCGTTTACAACATGACGCAAAAGTAAGTTATCCGACTTACTGCAATATTCACAAATGAAGGGTAAATATTTTTTTTATCCTTCATTTGTCATTTAGAAGAGATAAATCTCCAAATCAAATCTTCGTCAGAAAAGTTTAGACGACTTCTTAAACGAAATAGGCTCAAAATCGCACTTTTTTCAATGAAATTACTCCCCTTATTCTTGCTGCCGCTGGCAGCTACCGCTCAGCAGCGTTACAATATTGTGTACATCATGACTGATGACCATACGGCCCAAATGATGAGCTGCTATGACAACCGTTATGTTGAAACGCCTAACCTCGACCGCATTGCTGCCGATGGTGTGAAGTTTGTGAACTCGTACGTGGCCAACTCCCTCTCAGGACCGAGCCGCGCCTGCATGCTCACGGGTAAGCACTCACACAAGAACGGATTTACGAACAACGAGCATGGTGTGTTCGATGGTTCACAGCAAACCATGCCGAAGTTGCTGCAAAAGGTGGGTTACCAAACGGCCATCATCGGTAAATGGCACCTGGTAAGCACCCCCACCGGCTTCGACTTCTGGAACATCGTGCCTGGACAGGGTGATTATTACAACCCGACGTTCATCAATATGGACAATAGCCATGTAACGGAAAAAGGCTATCTGACGAACATCGTAACCGACAAGGCCATTGACTGGATGGAGCACAAGCGCGACCGCTCGAAACCCTTTGCACTGTTCATTCACCACAAGGCCTGTCACCGCGACTGGTTGCCCGAAATGAAGTATCTGCACGAATACGAGGACAAAACCTTTGCATTGCCCGATAACTTCTACGATAACTACGAAGGACGCGAGGCTGCCAAGACGCAGGAAATGGAAATTGCCAACAATGACCACATGGACATTGTGTATGACGTGAAGATGGACCGCCCGGGATTGAAAACCCGTTTGTCAGACAGCTATCACAACATGGTTCAGCGTCTTGACAGCACCGACTTGAATGCCTACAATGCGTTCTACTATGCCCTTTCAGCCGACTTCTACAGCCGCAACCTCAAGGGTAAGGAACTGGCAGAGTTCAAGTATCAGCGTTACATGCGCGATTACGCCAAGGTGCTCAAGTCGCTCGACGACAATGTGGGCCGTACGCTCGACTATCTGGAGAAAGCCGGTTTGCTCGACTCTACCCTCGTGGTTTACACCTCGGACCAGGGTTTCTACATGGGTGAGCACGGATGGTTCGACAAACGCTATATGTATGAAGAATCATTCTCGACGCCCCTCGTCATGCACTTGCCGAAGGGACTGAATGCCAAGGGCGAAATCAGCGAAATGGTGCAGAACATTGACTATGCACCGACGTTCCTTGAACTGGCAGGTGCCAAAATCCCCGCCGACATTCAGGGCGAATCGCTCGTTCCGCTGCTCCAGGGCAAGCACCCGAAGAATTGGCGCAAGAGCTTGTACTACCACTTCTACGAATACCCCGCCGAACACGCCGTGAAGCGTCATTACGGTGTAAAAACCGCTGATGGCTGGAAGCTCATCCACTTCTACAACGACATCAACTCGTGGGAACTTTACAACCTCAACGAAGATCCGCGCGAAATGAACAACCTTTATGGCAAGCCCGGTACCGAAAAGGTGACGAAGCGACTGATGAAGGAACTCGTGAAACTGCAAAAGCAGTATGACGACCAGGCAGCGCTGAAGGCCAACGACATGAAGTAAAATACTTACTCCCTATATTCACAAAGCCCCGAACCCCAGTCCGTACAGACTTGGTTTCGGGGCTTTCTTTGTTTTACGAGAGCAGAAAGGTTTTTGCAGAAAAGGCATTTAAAC
>ULKS01006811.1_pt1 | contig 21190 bp, 9 predicted proteins | sample 1951211 | NCBI WGS metagenome assembly ULKS01 (sample SAMEA4835506, study PRJEB28245) | human gut metagenome | biome: gut microbiome; material: fecal sample | place: Denmark | collected 2008 | reverse complement strand
CTTCGGGTCGGTGTCGCGGCCGTCCATGAAGCAGTGAACGTAAGTGTGTTCAGCCACGCCATATTCCTTGGCAATTTCGATGAGTTTGAACAAGTGGTCGAGCGAAGAGTGTACACCACCGGTTGAGGTCAAGCCCATGAGGTGCAAGCCCTTGCCGTTCTTTTTGGCATATTCGTAAGCAGCCACCACTTGCGGATTCTGCATGATGGAGCCATCGGCGCAAGCACGGTTAATCTTCACCAAGTCCTGATAAACGATGCGTCCGGCACCGATGTTCAAGTGACCTACCTCAGAGTTACCCATCTGTCCGTCGGGCAAACCCACGTTCTCGCCCGAAGCCAGCAGTTCCGAGTTAGGATAGTTGGCATGGAGCGAATCCATGAAAGGAGTGGGAGTTTCAAAAATTACGTCGCCGTGGTTGTGCTTACCAATGCCCCAACCATCGAGAATCATAAGAAGTGCTTTTTTAGCCATTTGTGTGTGGTATGAATTAGGATTGATGTAATTGCTTTAATTACCGCCAACAAGCAATGAGAAAATAAGGATTGAACAAAGGTTAGCCTCATCGTCTCATTGCTTGTCGGATAGAAAGTAAAAAGTATGTAGCGCGCAGTAGTGTGTGCTGCGCATCAAAGCGCGGCGCTATGCGTACCTGCGTACGCACAGCCCCCACGCGTTAGAGGTTTATTTCTTTTCCTCAGCCTTGATTTGCTCGTTCACGGTTTTGAGTTTTTCCGTGATTTCCTTCAGGTCATCCTTGAGGCGTTCAATTTTCTTTTCGATGTCAGCCACAATAGAGTTACCCTTTTTCGAGCTTGAGCGGAAGAAGGTAAGGTTCGTTTCGTAGTTTTGAATGTCCTGCTTTTTAGCGTCGAGCACGTTTTGCAAGCGGTTGCGTTCGCGCGTCAGTTCGTTGCCACCCTTTTCGGCCACGTTGCGCTTAAAGTTGTCCATTCTTCTTTTGCCGGCCGTAGCGTGCAGCGTGTCGTACACTTTGTCGCAGAGTTCGCGGTAGCGGCGGTACATTTTTTCCTTTTTGCTGAAAGGCACATGACCAATTTCGTTCCACTTAGCCTGCAATTCGCGGATGCTCTGCAGCAAGTTGTCGCCCGGTTCAGCCGCCAGTTTTTCGATTTCGGCAATCACCGCCTTTTTCAGTTCGAGGTTAGCCTCTTCCTCCTTGCGCTGCCCCTTGTTAGCCTCGTTCTTTTTGTCGAAGAAGTAGTTGCAAGCATCGTTAAAGCGCTTCCAGATGGTATCCGAAATTTTGTGAGCCACCGGTCCGATGGTTTTCCATTCCTTTTGCAGTTCCACGAACTTATTCGTCGTAGCTCCCCAGTCGGTGCTATCCTTCAGAGCCTCAGCCTTTTCGATGAGTGCGTTTTTGGCAGCGAGGTTAGCGCTGAGTTTTTCGCGGTTAGCCTTGAAGTAAGCCGTTTTGGCCTGGAAGAAACGGTCGCAAGCCGCGCGGAAGCGGTCGAAGATTTCGTTGTTCACCTTGCGCGGTGTGAAGCCGATGGTTTTCCATTCAGCCTGCAGTTCGATAATCTGCTTCGACATTTCGTCCCACTGTGCATAGGTTTTCAAGTCATCGAGTTGCAGTTGCTCCACCTTTTCGCAGAGAGCCGTTTTCTTTTGTAGGTTTTCCTCCTCGCGCGCCTTCAGTCCCTCGAAGTGATCCTGGTGACGCTTGTTGATAACGGTCGACGCATCTTTGAAACGTTTCCAGATTTCGTCGCGCAGTTCCTTAGCCACCGGTCCGGCTTCGCGGAATTCCTGATGCAGTTTTTGCAGCTGGTGGAAAGCCGAAATCACGTCCTCCACCTCAGCCAGTTTTTCAGCAGCCTCGCACAAGTGCGTTTTGATTTCCAGGTTCTTCTTGAAATCGTAGGCTCTCATTTCGTGGTTCAGGTGCAGTTGGTCGTAGAACTGTTCGGTATAGAGCTGGTAGTTTTTCCAGAGTTCGGTAGCACGTTCAGCCGGAACGGTTTTAATTTCCTTCCATTCAGCCTGAAGTTTCTTTACCTCTTCAAAACCCTTGTCAGCCTCTTCGGCCGTAGCCGCCAATTCTTTGATGCGGTCAATGATTTCGAGTTTGCGTTGCAGGTTATCCTGCTTTTCTTTTTCAAGTTCTTCAGCAGCTTTGCTTCTCATTTCGCGAATGAGTGCGAGCTGAGCCTTGAAGTTTTCTTCGTCGGCATCCGGAGCAGGAATAAAGTCCTCGGCATTGCCGCCATCGCCAACGAATTTATCGCGAGCGGCCACTACTTCGGCATTGTGAATGCGGTAGTACAGCATTTTGAGGTGTTCAAGCGTAGCACGTTCCACGTCCCCACCATTGTAAACAATGTCCTTCAGGGCCTCGATGACTTCGGCCTTGGTGGTGGGTTCAGCTTTTTCGTTTTGCTTAGCCTCAGCAGGCATTGCCTCATTGCAAACAGTGGCTTCAGCCTCAGTGGGCTGCACGTTGTTTACCTCTACTTCAGTAGTGTTTTTAATTTCGTCCATAATAAATAGGAAAGGGTCTGTAAAAGGGGGAATTGGCCGCATGAGCCCCGAGTTCTAAAATGTTTCAGTAGTTCTAAGTTTATCAAGGGCGATGCAAGGTTCCTCCGTTATCGGTAGCAATTATAAGGTACTGTGCCCAAACCCTGTTGTTCGGGCAAGGCCGCACTAGGGTCTTTGAGCACAAAATAGGTGGCAAATAAAGTTATTTTTATTGTATCAGCCAAATTTTCACGCCTAAAAGTGAACAGGCGGGGCTTTAAATCCAAGTTTTCCAGCGGAATAGGCCATAAAACAGGCCGGTAATTACAATCGACAGGATGATAACCAACGGGAAGCCCCACCACGATTCCTCGATGCCGCTAATCAGGTTCATACCGAAGATACTGGCAATAAGCGTGGGGAACATCAGGATAATGGAAATACTCGTCATCTGCTTCATCACGCCGGCCATGTTGTTGTTGATAATGTTGGCGTAAGTTTCCATGGTCGAGTCAAGGATGTTTGTGTAGATGTTCGTGGTTTCGCGTGCCTGGTTCATCTCGATGGTCACGTCCTCGATAAGGTCGGCATCGAGTTCGTCGACGGGCAGCTTGAATTTCAGTTTCGAGAGCAAGGTTTCGTTACCGCGGATTGAGGTGATGAAATACGTCAGGCTGTCCTGCAGTCGCGACAGGCCGATCAAGTCCTCGTTGTCTACCTGTCGGTCCAGGTTGCGCTTAGCTTCTTCAATCAGGATATTGATTTGTTTGAGCCGTTTCAGGTACCACACGGCCGACGAAAGGAACAGGCGGAACACGAGGTCGACCGAGTCGGTAAATCCCTGGTTGCGCTTTTGCTGATACGAAACGAAATCAATCATCATGTTCGTTTCGTAATTGCACACCGTGATACACACGCCCTTGTTCAGGATAATACCCATCGGGATGGTAGTGTGCGGCGTACGCGAGGCCACTTCTTTCACGTAGGGGATACGCAAAATGATGAGCGACCACCCCTCGTCGTACTCATAGCGCGAGCGTTCGTCCTTATCTCGGATGTCATCGAGAAAGTAGTCGGGCACTTTGAGTTCGTTAATCAGGTAATCCTCATCTTCGGGAGTAGGGCAGGTCACCTGCGTCCAGCAGTCGGGAGCCCATTCCTCCATGGTTCTCAGCGTTTTGTTGTAATTCCAGTAAGTACGCATAAAAACAGGTTCTTGGCGGATGCTAACGTAATGACATGGTAAACCTGCCGACCGAACGGCGGCTTACACTACAAATATAAATAATAGAGAGCAAGAGCCTGTTTCGGTCGGTATCAAACGTTATTTTCCGCGTGATAGTCGTCCATTGTTATGAATAATGTTAGTTTGCAAATTACGAAGCCGTGGTGTGCCAAACTGTAGCGCTGCATGTCGTTCTGCTGCCTGGCATCGGGGCATACGGTGGCCCGGCTTCGCGATAGCAAAAGCAAAAGTACACAAAAATATTTGCAACTTCGCAGATTGCGTAAATCTTTTTCGTTAAACCTTCGTTTGTGAAGATTCGGGCTTAAGAAGTCGTCTGAATTTTTATGAATTTCAAGATTTGCCTTTATTTTTGAGGTGTTTTTGGGCCTTGAAGAGGGAGTGTAGCGAGCTACACGACCGATGAAAGATCAAAAAACAACCAAAAAGAAAGGTGAAAATTGAATGTAGAGGAGATAAAACTCCAACTCAAATCTTCGTCAGAACAGTTTAGACGACTTCTTAAAGTGCGCACCTCGGTTACGTTCATGTTTACCGCCACGTCAGCCCTTCTTTCCGCATCGCAGCAGGTTATGGCTACATCAGTATTTTCTTCCAATATTTCCGAATTATAGACTTTAAAATCCCAGCCTCGTATGAGGGTGGCTTTTCCTTTTTTGTCAACCAAAGTTTACGAAGTGTTGCATAAATAATGGTTTTTTGGCTAACGAATGAAAAAATCCGCATCAGGGCTTTGCACATTAAGGGGGTTGGCGTAATTTTGCTACCTCAACTCTTTGTTTTCGCATCGTCGGGCACACTGAAGACCGACAGCCGGAACGACGGGTTGACATAGCACGCACAATACACCAACTAACAATTCACACACCAGCATTATGGGAGGTTTTTTTGGAACAGTTTCGCAGCTCGACTGCGTAGCCGACTTATTTTACGGCACTGACTACAACTCACATCTGGGCACTCGCCGGGGCGGTATGGCCACTTACAACCCGACGACCAAAAGTTTTACACGCTCCATTCATAACCTTGAAAATGCCTACTTCCGCTCAAAATTCGAACCGGCACTCTCCAAGTTCAAGGGTGCCAATGCGGGCATCGGCATTATCAGCGATACCGACGCACAACCGCTCGTTATTAACTCGCACCTGGGGCGTTTTGCCATCGTCACTGTTGCAAAAATAACGAACATCGAACAGCTCACTGCCGAATTGCTCGAACAGAACCAGCATTTTGCCGAACTTTCATCGGGACAAACCAACCAGACCGAACTCGTGGCATTGCTGCTCATTCAGGGTAAAACGTTTGCCGAGGGTATCGAAAATGTGTTCCGCCACATCGAAGGTTCATGCTCCATGCTGCTGCTCACCGAAGAAGGTATCATTGCCGTGCGCGACGACTGGGGTCGCACGCCCGTAATCATCGGTAAAAAAGACGGGGCCTACGCCGTGACGAGCGAAAGCACCTCGTTCCCCAACCTGGACTACCAAACCGTGCGCGACCTCGGACCGGGCGAAGCCGTGTATTTGCGTGCCGACAGCATCGAACAGTTGCGCGCACCGCAGGAACATTGCCAAATTTGTTCCTTCCTCTGGGTGTACTACGGTTTCCCCACTTCGACCTACGAAGGACGCAACGTTGAGGAAATGCGCTACGACAATGGCGAGATGATGGCTGCCGAAGACGACACCGACGTCGACTGCGTTTGCGGCATCCCCGATTCGGGCGTAGGCATGGCACTGGGCTATGCAGCCGGTATGCGCAAACCCTACCAGCGTGCCATTTCAAAGTACACGCCCACCTGGCCGCGTTCATTCACCCCGCCTACGCAGGATTTGCGTGCACTCGTGGCCAAAATGAAGCTCATTCCCAACCGCGATATGCTCAACGGCAAACGCGTGCTCTTTTGCGACGACTCGATTGTGCGCGGCACGCAGTTGCGCGACAACGTGAACGTGCTGTTCGACGACGGCGCACGCGAGGTACACATCCGCATTGCCTGTCCGCCGCTCATCTATAGCTGTCCGTTCATCGGCTTCACCTCGTCGAAGAGCGAAATGGAACTGATTACCCGTCAGCTCATTGGCGAAATTGAGGGCGACCCGAACAAAAATCTCGAAAAATACGCCACTACAGGCACACCAGAGTACGAAAAGTTGGTTGAGGCCATCCGTAAACGCCTGGGACTGACTTCGCTGCGTTTCAACAAACTCGAAACGCTGGTCAAGGCCATCGGTCTGCCTAAGTGCAAAGTCTGCACTCACTGTTTCGACGGTACGGGCTGCTGCAACAAATACAAGGGCAAACAGTAATCTGTAATCTGTAATTTCTTTCATATTATTATTTTTTTTGGCTCCCGTCCGACTATATGTCGGATGGGAGTTTTTTCGGGTTATCCTCTCTTTTTTACGGCCGTTTTTGGCTCAGCAGCAAAAAGGTGAGGGGAGTATGATTTGAACATTGGCTCAGTATATTGTACTTCGTCGCTTATGGGAGAACTTATGCCATGAATCGGAAATGTTGTACAATACCTACTTAAGAACCCGTTGGCGGAATTAATTTAGTGCATACTTAATTCTGCCGATGGGCTTATTGTTTATAAAGTTTGCGTATTGCAAAACGGTAAGTGCACTAATTTTGCCAATGATTCTGGCAAACAAACCGTTTGTAATCTTTGCATAGTTTCTGACGATTAAGAACAGACAAAAGATGCCTTATAAAAACAAAAGGCTGCAAGCAATTCTAAAAATTACATTTAACGTTCTAATGACCGTTTTAGGTTTAATACTTGCGAAATATCATTTTCCGCAGCATGCGAATCTGAGTATAGGCTTAATAAGGAAAAAACATCGCAGAATAGTTAAATAAGCACAAGATTTCGTATCTTCTGCTGAATTGTCTCATAAAAACATTATTTTAGCAAAAAATTAAGAAATAATGGAAATAGCACTTGGAATCATCATCGAAATGAAAAATAAAGGCTTGTCATATTTACTAAGATTGCAGGTTGGTTTCCTGTGGCTCTTGTGCATGGTGCTGTGTTCACAGCTCCATGCACAGGAACATTTGACCCGCAATATGCTGATGTTGTCGAATCTCAATACAGACAATGGGATCTCAAGTGCCCGTGTGTATTCGATAGTTGAGGCTGAAGATGGTGCTATATGGATCAGTACCAAGCGAGGCGTTGATAGGTACAATGGTCAACAGGTACGGAACTATACCTTGGCAACGGATATGCAGTTTAGTGATGCCTGTGGCAGAAACATCAAGTTGACCAAGAATAGCCAACAGCATATCTATGCCTATGATAATAAAGGAAAGATCTATATATATAATAAGGTGAAAGACACATTCCAACTCCAGGTCAATCTGATGAATGTGCTTGGAGGAAGTGTGATGCTCAATGACTTGCTGGTCGATGACAAGGGATGCTTTTGGATGGCATTGGATAGGGGTGTGTATAGGATGGATCCTCCATCTATTGCTGGTAGCAAAGACATAACAGCCCCTGGTTCGCCAAACAAAGGAAAATACATTCTGAAGAACACGTATGTCAATCATATCCGATTCATCGGCAAGCAGTTGTTGATAGGTTCTCCTTCGGGAGTCTTCGCCTATTCACTCACCGAATGCGGTCCAGCCTCGATTGCTCTTGCGAGGTTTTCCGTTCTTTCGTCTTATCACGACGTGAAGGCTCATCAGATATGGTTGGGAACTTTCCATCGTGGCATTATCTTGCTCGATGACAGAACCTGGAAGCCATTGTCTTCTCTCACGCAATTCTCATCCTTAGCAAATATTCCGCTCATCCCTGTTCGTTCCATTATCCCCTACGATGCAGTCACCATCTTGATGGCGGTGGATGGAGCAGGTGTCTATGCCTACGACAAGAAGACCTGTAAGACGAATCTGCTTTTGAATACGGATGGCAGACCGGAGAATGTATTGCATGGTAATGGTGTCTATGCCCTTTGCAAGGATCATCTTGGCGACCTTTGGATAGGCTCCTATTCGGGAGGTGTGGATATAGCTATTCCGATGGAGCATACTTTGGAGTTTGTGCACCATGAGAATCTCAACAGCCAGTCGCTTATCAATAATGGTGTGAACGACATCATGCAAAGCGTGGATACACAGGGCCGCAATAGCAAGATATGGTATGCTACCGACAAGGGGGTGAGCATCTATGACGAGCAAACCCAACTGTGGCATCATGCCCTGTATAATAAGGTGGCACTTACCCTTTGTCAGACTGCCGACGGCAAGGTCTTGGCGGGAACCTATGGTGATGGCATCTTTCAGGTTCATGCCGATGGAAGCAGCAGTCGGGCTTACTCTGTGTCGAATGGCAAGTTAAAGACCGACTATGTATATAGCATATTCAAGGATAGCGAAGGAGGCTTGTGGATAGGTTGTTTGAATGGAGACTTGGTACATATCCCATCATCATCAGAAAAGAATGGAAATGTGGATAACTCTGTTAACTACTTACCAATCAATGAAGTTCAGTGTATCGTGGAGTCTCCTGACAAGAAGAGTATTGCGGTGGGAACGACCCATGGATGTTATCGTATCGACAAGCGAAGCCTTCGTGTCAGTCGATTCTTCTATCCGTCGGAATTTCCAACTTTCGATTATAATTTCTTTGTCAATGCGATGGTTTTTCAGGATGCACGGCATATCTGGATAGCCACCGATGGAGGAGGCTTGTACCTCTACGATTGGCAGAAGCATCAGGTCAAGAACTATACTATCTCACAATCTTTGCCTTCAAACATAGTCTATGCCTTGGTCAAGACTCCAATTGGCAAGGTGTGGATGAGTACCGACAAAGGACTGGCTTTCATCAATCAAGGAAAGGTGACCAATCTCAACTTCTTTAAAGGATTGGAGCGGGAGTACAGGCATATGGCTGTTGTCCGGACCCAAGACGGGCGAATGATATTCGGAAGCAATGATGGAGCTGTGGTCTTGGCATCCAAGTTTGCCGGGGGATTCAACTACAAGGCTCCTCTTCATATCACGGGTGTTGAGGTAGAGGGAAAGACTTTCGATGAGGCTGACCAACTGGAAGATTGGCATGCAGAACTCTTCGGGATGTTGCAGGAAGGCAAGATGAGTTTCTCTCATGATGAGAAAACCCTCATCGTGCATTTCGAGAGCATCAACTATCCGTATCAGCACGACATCCAGTATCAGTATTACCTGGAGGGGTACGACCATCAGTGGAGTGTTCCTTCTGCCTACCAGCAGGCTCGTTTTGCCAACTTGCGTCCTGGCAATTACACCCTGCATGTCAAGGCAATGAGTAGGAGTAACGGACGCATATTGGGAGAATCCACATTGCGGATTCATATCGCCCAACCATGGTGGAATTCTTGGTGGGCATGGATTGTCTATCTCTGCATCTTAGGTGCTATAGTCTATTTCGGCTGGGATTACTACAGGGAGCGTTTGCATCGCAAGTACTACGATGAAAAGATCAACTTCTTTGTGAATACCGCCCATAACATCCGTACCCCTTTGAGTCTTGTGCTGGCTCCTCTTGCCGACTTGGCGAAGGATGCTACACTAGGCGATAAGAGCCGAAAATTCTTGGAGATGGCACTGCGTAATGGCGACAAACTTCTGGGGATGGTGACCGAGTTGATTGATTTCCAGAAAATAGCCGTTGCGAAGACACAAGTTTGCTGGCAGAAAGTGGAACTGTCTGTCCTCTTGCGTCAGCAGGTGGAGAAGTTCCAGATGCCAGCACAGGAGAAACATATCAGTCTTCGGTTGGCAACCTGTGGACAGCATATCTTCTCTACCGATCTTTCTATGATGGATTTGATATTCGAGAATCTGCTCTCCAATGCCGTAAAATATACGCAGGTGGGTGGAACCATCACTGTCTCAGCTTCGTTCGATGAGGTTGGCAAGAAAGTCTGCATCCAGGTAAGCGATACCGGCATTGGTATCCCGAAAACCGAGGCCAAACATATCTTCCAGAGTTTCTTCCGTGCCTCCAATGCGGTCAACTCTCAGGAGATGGGCAGTGGCTTGGGGTTGATGCTCACTCGCCAGCTTGTGCAGAAACTGGGAGGAAAGTTAACATTCGAGAGCGAGGAAGGCAAGGGAACTGCTTTCTTGGTTGTATTGCTTGACAACAGAAATGTTGATGTATCCGTTTCTTCCAAGCCAGCAAGTCTGCCGGAAACTTCAGATACCTCCGTGTCTGCCGATGAAAAAATAAAATCAGAGGAATCCCTTAAGGAAACGCTTCTTTTTGTAGATGACAACGAAGACCTCCGTCAATACATCCGTATGGCTTTCGCCGACCAATATCATGTGGTGGATGTGGAGAGTGGCGAGGCTGCCTTGAAGTATCTGTCTGAGAATGGTGAGTGCGACATTGTGGTATCTGATGTGATGATGCCGGGTATGCAGGGCGATGAACTCTGCCGTCGTATCAAGGAAAACAAGGAGACCAGTTGGCTGCCTGTCATCCTCCTGACGGCGAAGGCAGGTCGCGGCTTCATGATAGAAGGTCTAGACCTTGGAGCAGACGATTACATTGCCAAGCCATTCGACTCTGCCATCCTTGCCAGCAAGATTGCGAGCATGTTGAAGAACCGCCGCCGTCTGAGTCAATACTATATGGAGCAAAGTCTCGCCATCGTCAGAGGTGAGGACTTGGGGCAATCGTCTCCAAAGAACCTATTGCCAAGCGAACCTTCTCTGCCATCCGTGGCTTCCGATGAAACGAATAAATCATCTGATGAAACAAATAAATCTTCCGATGATAAGAATAAATCATCCGATGAAAAAGAACCGGATTTGGATCCGATGGACCAGGCTTTCGTTGAGAAAGCTACCCGTCTCGTTCTCGATAACCTGAGCGACACCGACTTCACCATCGACCGCCTTTGCCGGGAGATGGCGATGAGCCGTACCCTCTTTTATGGCAAGTTGAAGACGTTGACTGGGCAAGGACCGCAAGACTTCATGCGACTCATCCGTTTGGAGCAGGCTGCCCTGTATCTGAAGCAAGGCGAAAGCGTCTTGGATGTCTCCTTGAAGACAGGATTTGTAAACGTAAAGCACTTCAGTACAGTCTTCAAGAAGCATTTCGGGGTGTCACCGAGTAAGTATGAGTGAATGAGCCATGTGAATTAATGGTAAAGGAAGTAGGACTATAACCATCTGATATTCAGATGGTTATATATAAATATAAGGTTTCAAACCTGGCGATAAGTCAGATTTGAAACCTTTTTTGTTTGCATTCCAACCTGCTTTTTTCCCCCTCACCGTACTTTTGTAGCCGAGTTCCAACAACAACTCGCATTAAGCATAAACAGCAACTAACTATAATCCATAAATTTAATAATGAAAAGCATAAATTTAATAATGGAAAGGTACTTTTTGAAAATCTGCTTGCTATTTGCAAGTATGTTTACTGCATTATCTTGTAGTGCTAGTTCTTCGGAGGTGGATACGCCTGATACAAGCGAATCGATTCCTACCGCCCAGCAATGGAACAAGGATGTAGTAGGTTGGAATCTCGGCAATGAATTTGAGTGCTCAGCTCCTGGACAGGATGGTGAGTCGATGCAGATTGGCAACCCTGATGGTTCCATCCATGCAGAGACAGCTTGGGGCAATCCCGTTGTCACCAAGAAGATGATACAAGCCGTGAAGAAGGCAGGTTTCAATGCCGTTCGTATTCCTATCCGTTGGCAGTGCCACATTACCAATGCTCAGGCGATGAGCATCGACAAGGCTTGGATTGCCCGTATCAAGGAGGTAGTGGGTTGGTGTCTGGATAATGACCTCAAGGTTATCATCAATGCGCATCATGAAAAATGGCTCGAAGGTCGTCCTACCTATCAATATAAGGAGGAAAACTGCCAAAAGCTTGCGCTCCTCTGGATGAATATCGCCTCTGAGTTTGCCAATTATGACAGTCGCTTGGCTTTCGCCGGTACCAATGAGGTTCACGTCAGGGACAACTGGAGCAAGCCTACTGCCGAGAATCTCGAAGTGCAGAATGCTTACAATCAGATATTCGTGGATATGGTTCGTGCCACAGGCGGCAACAATGCCAAGCGCCACCTCATCTTACAGACTTACGTTTGCAACCCTTGGTTTGGCATTGAGAATGGAGGATTCGTCGTTCCGAAGGATGCCGAAGGCAATGGCAACAACTATATGAGTGTGGAATTCCACTACTATCAGCCATGGAGCTACGCCGGCGATTGCACCTACGATTACTGGGGTGATGCCTACAAGGATGCTGGCAAGATACCTGCTGAAAACGAGAAGACGATGACAGACTTCTTTGATAAGGTGGTGAATACCTGGAGCAACAAAGGACTGGGTATCGTGATAGGAGAATGGGGAGTAACCGACCACTATAAGTCAAACGCTGCAAAAGTGCATGAAAACATGACTTATTATTGTAAGTTCTTTGTTTCTGAAGCTCGCAAGCGAGGATTCTCTACTTTCATTTGGGACAACAACCACTTCGGCAACGGCTCTGAGAAGTATGGCATCTTCGATCGTTTCAAGAGTATGAAGGTGAATGCTCCTTGGATTCTCGAAGGAATCTTTGGGAAAGAATAATCTTAAATTAAAAACAAAATATCAACTATGAGAAAGAAAACAATGTTTCTCGGCATGCTCGGTGCAGGTTTAATGTGGATGCCTACGTCTACCATCCTCGCTGCCCAGACGAACAATGCTGCTATGAGCGTTCAGCAGAACCAAGGCATCAAGGGTACAGTGGTGGATGCCACTGGCGAAACCTTGACTGGTGCAGTCGTGAAGGTGGCTGGTACAACCACCATTTCCGTTACCGACCTGGATGGTAAGTTTACCTTGAATTGCAGGCCTGGAGCTACGCTCGAAGTGAGCTACATGGGTTACAAGAAGATGACCGTGAAAGCTGCCAATGGCATGAAAATCACGATGCAAGAGGATGGTAAGGCCTTGAATGAGGTTGTTGTCACCGCCCTCGGTATCAAACGAGACCGCAAGGCCCTCGGCTATGGCTTGCAGGAAGTGAAGGGTGCAGAACTCACCAAGGCGAAGGAAACCAACGTCATCAACTCTCTTTCTGGTAAGGTGGCTGGTCTCGTTGTGCAGAACACCGCTGGCGGTGCTTCTGGTTCTACCCGCGTGCTCCTTCGTGGTAATACGGAAATGGTAGGCAACAACCAGCCTCTCTACGTGGTGGATGGTGTGCCTTTGGATAATACGAACTTTGGCAGTGCCGGCGAAAGTGGCGGTTATGATCTCGGTGATGGTATCTCTGCCATCAACCCTGACGACATCGAGACGATGACCGTATTGAAAGGTCCGGCTGCCTCTGCCCTCTATGGTAGCCGTGCTTCTCATGGTGTTATCTTGATTACGACCAAGAAAGCGGAGAAGGATAAGATTTCCGTGGAGTACAATGGTTCTTATACGATCGATACCCAGTTGGCCAAATGGGACGACATCCAGGAGATATATGGTGCTGGTTATAATGGCGAGCTTCCTGCATCCAGCACCTCTGGCACCAATGCCAGTTGGGGACCTAAGGCAGATGACTTCATGTTCAAGTATTTCGATGGCAAGGAGCGTCCATTCCTGATGCACCCTAACAACGCCTCCGATTTCTTCCGCACAGGTTTCACCACCCAGAACTCTGCCATCCTCTCAGTGAATTCCGGTAAGACGGGTATGCGTTTCTCTGTTACCGATATGCGCAACAAGGACATCCTGCCTAACACCAAAATGAGTCGTGACAACTTCAACCTCCGAGTGAATACCTCTGCGGGTCCTGTTGACTTCGACTTCACCGCCAACTATACTCATGAGAAGGTGAAGAACCGTCCTGCCCTTGGTGACTCCAAGAGCAACGTGGGTAAGAACCTCATGACCCTGGCGGGTACCTACGACCAGGCTTGGTTGAAGCACTATGAGGATGCCAACGGCAACTATTCCAACTGGAATGGTAACGACCAGTATAACAAGAATCCATACTGGGATCTCTACAAGAACAGCAATACATCCAACAAGGACGTGTTCCGTTTTACGGGTAAGGCCATCTGGAATATCGACAAGCACCTCAAGTTGCAGGGTACCATCGGTACCGACATCAACAGCATGAACTTCGAGGACTTCATCGCCAAGACAACTCCAGGTACTCCTGCCGGAAAGCTTACCAACCAAATCTTCAACAACCGCACATTCAACGCCGAGATACTCGCCCTCTACAATAACTCATGGGGCGACTTCGATGTCAACGCTACCGTTGGTGGTAACATCTTCAAGGTGAACAACAAGACCACTACCAACGTTGGTCTCAACCAGCAGATGAATGGCATCAAGAACATCATGAACTATCAGGAGCAGAATATTCGCGAGAGCATTTATAAGAAGCAGATTTCTTCTCTCTATGCCAGTGCGAGCATCGGCTACAAACATACTTACTATTTGGAGGGAACCCTCCGTGGCGATAAGTCATCTACGCTCCCTATCAATAACAATACCTACGTATATCCTTCGGTATCTGGTAGTTTGGTATTCTCTGAGTTTATCAAGAACAAGAAGTTCATCAATTATGGTAAGATTCGCGCATCTTGGGCAAAGGTAGGTAGCGATACCGATCCATACTTGTTGGCACTCAACTATACCACGGGCAAGTACAGCTACTCGGGTCATACCATCGGTATGATAGCCAACTCAACACAGCCAAACAAGGATTTGAAGCCTACAATGACAGGTTCTTACGAGGTAGGTTTGGAGATGAAGTTCCTCAACGGACGCTTGGGCTTGGATGTCACCTATTACAACCAGAACTCCAAGAACCAGATTTTGAGTTTGGCTTCAACCACCACCTCTGGCTATGCTTACCGCCTCATCAATGCCGGTGAGATTCAGAACCAGGGTGTCGAGATTGCCCTCAATGCCCGTCCCTTGCAGATCAAGGACTTCGCTTGGGACTTGGGTGTCAACTTCTCGAAGAATACCAACAAGGTGAAGTCGCTCACCGATGGCATGGACTACTTCGAGTTGGCGAAGGCATACTGGTGCGGTGTTTCTGTAGGTGCCAAGGTAGGTGAGAACTATGGAGCTATCCGTGGACACGACTTCCTCTACAACGACAAGGGACAGGTGGTTGTCGATGCAGCTACTGGTCTTCCAAAGATTGACCAGAAAATCAAGACCATCGGCAACTCTACTTGGGACTGGACAGGTGGTTTCTACTCAACCTTCAGCTACAAGAACTTCCGCCTCTCTGCTGCATTCGATGTGAAGGTAGGTGCCGACATCTACTCTATGTCCATGCGTTCTGCATACCAAACTGGTAAGGCAAAGGGAACATTGGCAGGTCGTGAGGAGTGGTACACTTCCGAGGAGGCTCGCAAGGCTTCGGGTATGGACCTTGCTGCATGGCGTGAAGCAGGCAACTGCAAGGGATTTGTCGTAGAGGGTGTCATTGACAATGGCGACGGTACTTATCGCAAGAACGACATCGCCGTGAACCCTGAAGATTACTGGAAGCATGTGGCAAATGGCGTGCAAAGTGCCTTCGTTTACGACAACTCTTACGTGAAGTGTCGTGAGATTACTTTCGGCTATACCTTCCCAGAGAGCATCCTGGGCAAGTATGTCAAGGGCTTGACCGTATCCTTCGTGGCTCGTAACCCATTCATTGTTTGGAAGAACATTCCTAACATCGACCCAGACTCCAGCTACAACACCTCAGGTCTCGGTCTGGAATATGGTTCTCTGCCATCTCGCAAGAGTTTTGGTTTGAACGTGAACGTGAAGTTCTAGTCTCGAAAAAATGAATCAATTTCTTCAGAAGAGTTCTAATATATAATAAGGTAAGAAAATGAACAATATAATCAAGAAATATATAGGTAAGAGCAGCCTGATGATGGCTTTCGCCCTGATGGCAACCGGCACTGCGATGACTTCTTGCTCTGATGATATCTTGAGCGACATCAATACCGACAAGACCAAGGTGGACAAGCTCGACCCTAACGCACAGTTGACAACAGCTTTGTTGCAGACTTACGGTGACTTCAGTCTGATGGATACCTACCGTAACTATATAACTGGTTTTCCACAGTATTTCGCTGGTGGTTGGAATGTAACCAATTACGCTGGTTCTAATTTCAGAGAAGATGATATGTCCCGTCGAGTTTGGGACCGCTATTATGAAATCGGTATCAAGAACCTTGTGGATGCCATCCACAAATCTGCTGACAAAGCAAACTTGAATGCGGCACTTCGTATCCATCGTGTCTATATCACGGCAGTTTTGGCAGATACCTACGGTGACGTGCCTTGTTCGGAGGCAGGTCTGGGTTATATCTCAGGTATTTCCACCCCTAAGTATGATACCGTAGAGGAACTCTACAGCTGGTTCTTCGAGGAACTTGACGCTTGCGAGAAGCAGCTTGGTACAGGTACCGACCACATTTCTGGTGATGTCACCAGCATGGGTGGTGATGTAGCTCAGTGGAAGAAGTATGCCAATGCACTCCGTATGCGCTATGCCATGCGCATTTCCGATGTTAATCCACAGAAGGCAAAGGAGGAGTTTGAGAAGGCAGTGGCTGCCGGTGCTATCGCCAGTGCAGCAGATGATGCTTATATCAAGTATGCTGATTCTCCATTTACCTATTATGATGGAGCCAACGACTACGATTTCCGTGCCAATGCATTGAGCGAGACTCTCTATGGTCAGGATGCCACATCGCCTACCATGGTATGCTCTACCTTGTTCTATCAGTTGCAGAATACCAACGACCCTCGTCTCTATCGCATCTGCCGTCACTACTACAATATCAAGCGTAGTCAGGTGAAGCCAGATAAGGAGCAGAACATCGACTTGACCGATGATTTCCTGGCTTACTTCCAGAGCAAGGACCTTGGTGAGGAGCCTTGTAACCCTGGTGCAGCCTGGTACACAGACTGGATGAATCCAGCTACGTTGGATGACCTTCCTACTTTGAAGAAGTATGCAGAGATTGACGAGAACACTTATGCCAACTCTGATTATATAGCCCGAGCTGGTCGTCCTTGCCTGAACATCGACTTCGAGATGCCTTCTTGCCCTGGCGACTTGATGAGCTATGCTGAGGTAGAGTTCCTCAAGGCAGAGGCTGCAACCAAGGGTTGGAATGTAGGTGATGGTGATGCTGAGAGTCACTACGAGGCTGGTGTTCGTGCCAGCATGGAGTTGCTCAACAACTACTATCTTACATCCAACAAGATTTCCAAGGAAGAGATAGATGCGTTCATTGCTAACAATCCGTTGGGTGACAATCCTAAGGAGACCATCAACACCCAGGCTTGGATTCTCCACATGATGAACCCTTCTGAGGGTTGGGCTAACATGCGCCGCTCTGACTATCCTGCCATCTTGAATCGTGATCTCTTGACCAAGAATGGTTTCACTTATACGGATTCTAACTGGTCAATGCCTGTCCGCTTGCAGTATCCTGAGTTGGAAGCTCAGTACAACAATGCCAACTACAAGGCTGCCATCGACCGCATGGGTGGTACAGACGATTGGCACAAGCGCCTCTGGTGGGATAAGGCTGATGTAAACCTTCAGCCAGACTTCAATCCTCCATTCGGAAAGGGATATAGCGAGTAGTGTTTAATGTTAAGTGTTAAATATTAAGTCTTAAGTAGGTGTTCAAAATTATTTTTACATTTGAATTGCGTTATTGTGCCGTAGCTGTTTGTTCTGTGCGAAGGAGCATAGCGGGCTATGTGACTGAGCGCAGAGCAAGCAAATGCGGTGCAAGAACGTAATGCAAAGTAAAAATACTTCGATAGAATTATATAAAATAATTTTGAACACCTACTTATAGGACAATAGATAGAATAATTAATTATGAATAAGACAATGAAACAATATAAGGGAAAAGCCTTGAAGGCTATGATGATGCTCTTAGCCGTGAGTTTCGCACTGACTGGTACATCTACCTTGTCTTCTTGCTCTTCTGACGATGAACCATACTTCACTGTCAGCGAAGATGACGCACCACGTATCTTGAACACCGACTTGGCTGATTCCAAGATAGACCGCAAGACTAATTATAAGTTGGAAATCAAGGTGACTCCTGTTCACTACACCACTGTGACATGGTTGCTCGACGGCATGCAGATTTATGAAGGTACCACCATCGACCAGACTTTGCCTTTAGGTAATCATGAACTGAAGATTGTGGCAACCACCACCAAGGGCAAGACCACTTCTCGCACCTTGCACGTTACCGTGACTCCTGCTGCCGATGACCCAGTCCTGGGTACCAATGCCACCGAGCTTTGGGTAGCTCCAGGAGAAACTACAACCATCCACAATTGCAAGAACCTGGATCACGTTCAGAAAGTACTCATTGCTGATAAGGAGGCTGCCTTCGAAGTGCTCGATGAGGGTACAGCATTGAAAGTTACTGCTCCTTCCGACCTTGCCAATGGCGATTACGACATTACATTGGTAGATAACAGTGGCGTACAGTTTGCTAGCGGTACCATCAAGGTAACCACCGAGGCTCGCCCATCTGTGGAGAACACCATCTGGGAAGGTGAGTTTGCCGTGACATGGAGTACACCATTCGAGGCCTTGAAGGATACCTTCCTCTCAAAGGTGAAGGCTGGCACCATCCTCCGTGTCTATGTAGATGGAAATGGTCAGGGTACCGCTGCCACAGCTTGGTGGAACAACATCCTTACTGGTAAGGGCGAGCCAGAGCGTGGAGACTTCATGGTGAATGGACCTGCTAAATGGGAGTTTGAACTGACCGACCTCTCTATCCAACTCTTGACAGAGCAGAATGGTTTCCTCCTCGTGGGTGATGGTTATACCGTAAAGAAAGTAACTATTGAATAAAATATTAGAAAGATTTCGTTTTTATCATAAAGCGTCAGACTTTTACTATTTATGAAGAAAATATTATTGTCTATTTCAATGTTGACATTGGCTTATACAGCCAGTGCCAATGTTCCAGTTATCAAGAGCGACCCTAAGATAGAGGCTCAGGTAGAACAAACCCTGAAGAAACTCACCTTGGAGGAAAAGATAGGTCAGATGATGGAATTGGTGACCGACCTCTTTGGTGCCAACGACAAGAACGGTGTGTTCTATATCGACGAGCACAAGACCGATTCTATCCTTTCCCGCTATAAGATTGGCTCTATTCTCAACGCTCCTAATACTTGCGCACCAACCGCCAAGCAGTGGGAGAAGTACATCGCGCAAATCCAGAAGATCTCGATGAAGCGCATCGGCATCCCTTGCGTCTTCGGTCTCGACCAGAACCACGGTTCTACTTATACACAGGATGGAACCCTCTTCCCGCAGAACATCAATGTGGCTGCCACCTTCAATCGTGATATTGCTCGCCGTTCGGCTGAGGCTACCGCTTATGAGACTCGTGCGGTGAGCGTGCCTTGGACTTACAGTCCTACAGTTGATCTCGGTCGTGATGCCCGTTGGCCTCGCATCTGGGAGAACTTTGGCGAGGATTGCTACCTCAATTCAGAGATGGGCAAGGCGATGGTCTATGGTTTTCAGGGCGACGACCCAAACAACATCGACCAGTATCACATCGCCACTTCAATGAAGCACTTCATGGGCTATGGCGTGCCTTGGACCGGTAAAGACCGTACGCCAGCCTATATCTCTCCTGCCGACTTGCGAGAGAAGCACTTCGCTCCTTTCCTGGCTGGTCTGAAGGCTGGTGCCTTGACTGTGATGGTGAATTCCGCTTCCGTCAATGGTATGCCGATGCACGCCAACAAGGACATTCTGACAGGATGGCTGAAGGAAGAGACAGGATGGGATGGTGTGCTCATCACCGACTGGGCAGACATCAACAATCTCTATACTCGTGAGATGGTGGCAAAGGACAAGAAGGACGCGCTCCGCATCGCCATCAATGCTGGTATCGACATGATTATGGAACCTTATTCTTGCGATGCTTGTGGCTACCTTGTAGAATTGGTGAAGGAAGGTAAGATTCCGATGAGTCGCATCGACGATGCCTGTCGCCGTGTGCTTCGCATGAAGTACCGTCTCGACCTCTTCAAGAACCCAACCCAGAAACTGAAGAATTATCCTAAGTTTGGTGGCAAGGAGTTTGCCAAGCTCGCCTTGGAGGGAGCTACCGAGAGTATGGTGCTCCTGAAGAACGAGGGTAATATCCTTCCTTTGCAGCATGGCAAGAAGATTCTCCTCACAGGTCCTAATGCCAATCAGATGCGCTGTCTGAACGGTGGATGGAGCTATACTTGGCAGGGCCATCGTACCGATGAGTTTGCCGGCAAGTATAATACCATCTATGAGGCATTCTGTAATGAGTATGGCAAGGAGAATGTCATCTTGAACCAGGGTGTTACCTATAATGAGAAGGGCAAGTACTGGGAGGAGAACGAACCTCAGATTCAAGGCGCAGTTGATGCAGCAAAGAACGTTGATGTCATCGTTGCCTGCATCGGTGAGAACTCTTACACAGAGACTCCGGGCAACCTGACCGACCTTTGGCTCTCAGAGAACCAGCGCAATCTGGTCAAGGCTTTGGCTCAGACAGGTAAGCCTGTCATCTTGGTGCTGAATGAAGGTCGTCCTCGTCTCATCGCCGACATCGAACCATTGGCACAGGGCATCATCGACATCCTTATCCCTGGCAACATGGGCGGCGATGCCTTGGCAAACCTGGTATCGGGCAAGTCAAACTTCAGTGGCAAGATGCCTTACACCTATCCTAAGGAAATCAATTCGCTCGCCAACTACGACTTCAAGAAGAGTGAGGAGGTGGGTACGATGGAAGGTGCTTACGACTACAATGCGAAGATTACCCAGCAGTGGGGCTTCGGATATGGTTTGAGCTACACCTCTTACAAATATAGCAACCTGAAGGTTTCTCAGTCTGATTTCCGCCACGGCGACATCATCAAGGTAAGCGTGGATGTGAAGAATACGGGAAAGGTGGCAGGCAAGGAGAGTGTCCTCCTGTTCAGTAGCGATCTCATCGCCAGTATGGTGCCTGATGGCCGTCGTCTCCGTGCCTTCGACAAGGTGGAACTTCAGCCTGGCGAGACCAAGACCGTGACCTTTGAATTAAAGGCCGACGATTTGGCCTTCGTTGGTTGGGATGGCAAATGGAGATTGGAGGAAGGTAACTTCAAGTTGATGATTGCTGACCAGAGTGCTGATATCCATTGTACTGATACTTATCAGTGGCAATCTGCCAATCGATAAAGAATATAAAGAGTTTTAAGAAAGAGCGTACCAATAGCGGTGCGCTCTTTTTGTTTGCTGTATGCTCGGCATGAGCATTGTCTAATGGGTGCAAGTCCCGAGTAAGCCCTAATAGCGGGAATTACATAGCCAAAGGCAAGGTCGTTTTCCTCCTACTCGATTTTGGGCATTATCTCCAAGTTTGTCGAAATTAGTTCCGCGCC
>ULKS01003225.1_pt1 | contig 21251 bp, 14 predicted proteins | sample 1951211 | NCBI WGS metagenome assembly ULKS01 (sample SAMEA4835506, study PRJEB28245) | human gut metagenome | biome: gut microbiome; material: fecal sample | place: Denmark | collected 2008 | reverse complement strand
TGTGCGGGTTCGAGTCCCGCTCGCGGCACTTATATCTAAAACCTTTCATTATGAAAAAAAATCTTATCTTATTCTTATCGGCAGCATCAGTGATTGCACTGTCTTCTTGCTCTTCTAAGCTTGGAGAGTTGTCTGCTGACAATTTCAATGTTACACCTAATCCGCTCGAGTCTAGAGGTGGACAGGTGGCTGTAACAATCAATGGTACATTCCCCGAGAAGTACATGAAGAAAAAGGCTATGGTTACAGTTATCCCCGAACTGCGTTATGGCAACGGACAGGCTGCACAGGGTCAGGCTGCTAAGTTCCAGGGCGAAAAGGTTGAGGGCAACGACCAGACAATTGCTTACAAGGCTGGAGGTAACTATACAATGAAGTCTAACTTCAAGTATGTTCCCGAAATGCAGAAGAGCGACCTTTATATGACTTTCGATGCTTATGTTGGCAAAAAGAAGAAGAAGGTAGAGGTTCCTGCTGTTAAGGTTGCTGAAGGTGTTATCGCTACATCTGAACTTTATAAGAATACTCTCGCCGGAAGCGGCGCTTGCATCGCTCCCGACACATTCCAGCGTGTTAGAGATCAGAGACAGGCTGCTCAGATTAAGTTCCTCATCAACCAGGCTAACCTGCGCAAGAGCGAGCTGAAGAACAACTCTGTTAAGGAGTTTGTTGAGCTGCTTAAGAAGATCAACGCTGATAAGGAAGGTCTGAACATCAAGAACGTAGAGGTTTTGGCTTACGCTTCTCCTGATGGTGGATTCGACTTCAACGACAAATTGGCTAGCAAACGTCAGGATGTTTCTGTAGACTACGCTAAGAAACAGCTTAAGAGCGCTAAGGTTCAGTCTGACGTTACCGGTAAATATACTGCACAGGACTGGGAAGGCTTCCAGCAGCTTGTTCAGGCTTCTGACATCCAGGACAAGGACGTAATCCTCCGAGTTCTTTCTATGTATCAGGATCCTGAAGAGCGTGAGCAGCAGATCCGCAACATGTCTGCAGGTTTCCGTGAGCTCGCTGACGGTATTCTTCCTGAACTCCGTCGTTCTCGCCTGATCATCAACTACGAGACAATCGGCCGCAGCGACGAGCAGATTAAGGAGCAGTATAAGGCTGACGCTACAAAGCTTAGCGTTGACGAACTTCTTTACTCAGCTACTCTTGAGGACAACGTAGACGCTCAGGAGGCTATCTACAAGAAGACTATAGAGGTTTATCCTAACGATTACCGTGCTTACAACAACGTTGCTGCTATCGAGTTCGCTAAGGGTAACGACGCTGAAGCTAAGAACTATCTGGCTAAGGCTCAGTCAATCAACGGCAATGCTGCTGAGACTAACGCTAACCTTGGCTTGATGGCACTGAAGAACGGCAATGTAAGCGAGGCTGAAAACTATATCGCAAAGGCTAACGGAGCTGGTGACTATAACAAGGTTCTCGGTACTCTGAACCTCGCTAAGGGTGACTATGCTACAGCTGAGCAGAACCTCAACGGTATCAACTGCAACACAACTGCTTTGGCTCAGATTCTTAACAAGAACTATGCCGGTGCAGCTAACACCCTGAACAGCATCAAGAACAAGGACGCTATGACAGACTATCTGCAGGCTATCCTGAATGCTCGTCAGGGCAACGACAGCGCAGCTTCTTCTTATCTGAAGAGCGCTCTGCAGAAAGATCCTTCACTTGCAACATACGCAAACAACGATCTTGAGCTGGCTAAAATAAGCAAGTAAACATCGCTGACGCATGAAGCGATTGATATATCTTACGCTCACCTTGGTTTTGGTTGCCTGCGGAACACGCAGAGGCTATTTCAACTTGGATGGCCGACTACTCAACCTTAACCAAGGTGAGTTTTATGTTTACAGTCCTGACGGTGTGTTCGACGGCATTGATACGATAAAGGTTGAAGGCGGACGCTTCACTTTTGAGACGCAGTGCAAGGAGAGCGGCACGCTCGTCATCGTATTTCCAAACTTCTCCGAAGTGCCGGTCTTTGCCGAGCCGGGCAAGTCTGTTTCCGTAAAGGGTGACGCATCACACCTTAAGGAAATTGAGATTGAAGGTACAAAGGAGAATGAACTTATGACGGCTTTCCGTCAGCAGCTCGTAAAGGCGTCGCCTCCTGAGGAGATGTCTTATGCTGAGAATTTTGTGAAAAACAATCCGGCTACGGCTGCCAGCGTGTATGTTCTTAAGAAATACTTTATCCTCGTTCCAGATGTAAACCTTGACAAGGCTGCAAGTTTGGCTGATATAGTTTACAAGGCGCAGCCGAAGAACGGTGAGGTTGCACGCATTGTGCGTTATGTGAAGATGATGAAAAACAATGCGGGTGGAGCCAGAATACCGTCGTTCTCTGCACAGGATATCAACGGAAAGAATATTTCCGCTTCATATCTTCAGGGTAAAGTTGCCGTTGTCTATACATGGGCTGAGTGGAGCTATGAAAGCCGAAACATGCGCGACAGGCTGCTTAGACTGAAAAATGAGTATGGAAATAAACTTGCACTGATGGGCATAAGCCTTGATGCAAGCAAGCGTACATGCAGTTTTGCTGTGCGCAGTGACTCTACGGCAGCGCCTGTAATATGCGACCAGCTTATGTTTGAGAGTCCGCTTCTTGAGACTTTCGGCCTTGGACGCGTGGCAGACAACATTGTATATAATGTGCAAGGACGAATTGTAGAGCGCAGCCTGAACATCAATGAGCTTGAAACTAAGCTCAAGGTACTGCTTAATTAACGCTGTGCTTTTGCCGTTTGCCATTGTCTGCACTCTGTTGTGAGGTGCGAATTTGTGACATTGGTGATGCCGGCAGTTGGAGTTTCAGCATGAACTTTTGTCTGTTTCTGAGCTACAGACATTATTGCTATATGAATACATTTGTAGAGTTAGCGCGGTTTTTCGCAGCTAACTCGATTTGTAATTGACACAAGATTAATTGGATAATTGGTGATATATGCTTGTAAAAACTTATTGTGCGGCCGTCAATGGCCTCGACGTAACAACCGTTACCGTTGAGGTTAGCGTGTCGCGAGGTGTGCTTTATCATCTCTCCGGCCTTGCGGATACAGCTGTGAAGGAGAGCCGCGACCGTATTGTGGCTGCCCTTCAGAATAATGGTATAAAGTTTCCCGTTGCCGACATAACTGTGAATATGGCTCCCGCCGATCTCCGTAAAGAAGGCAGCAGCTACGACCTGCCGCTGGCAATAGGCATTTTGGCTGCTATCGGAAAGGTGAAGCCAGATATGCTGTCGGAGTATATGATAGTAGGTGAGCTTGGCCTCGACGGCATGATACAGCCCGTGAAAGGTGCCCTGCCGATATCTATCAGGGCACGCAAGGAAAAGTTTAAGGGACTGATTGTGCCCAAACAGAACGAAAGAGAGGCTGCCGTAGTGAATAACCTTGACGTCTACGGCATGGAGAGCATAATGGATGTTGTGAACTTCCTGAACGGTGAGGGCGACTATAAGCCTACTATTGTCGACACGCGGCGCGAGTTTTACGAGCATCAGAGTCATTTCGAACTTGACTTTGCCGACGTTAGAGGGCAGGAAAACGTTAAGCGGGCTATGGAAGTTGCGGCTGCAGGAGGCCACAATATGATAATGATAGGTCCGCCCGGAAGCGGCAAGTCAATGATGGCCAAGCGCCTTCCGTCGATATTGCCTCCGCTCTCACTGGCCGAAAGTCTTGAGACTACGCAGGTGCATTCTGTTGCCGGAAAGCTGGGTAAAAACATGTCGCTGATATCACAGAGGCCGTTCCGTTCGCCGCATCACACCATATCTCAGGTGGCACTCGTCGGCGGAGGAATGAATCCGCAGCCCGGAGAAATATCGCTTGCACACAACGGCGTGCTCTTTGCTGACGAACTTCCGGAGTTTAACAAGTCAACTCTTGAGATGCTGCGCCAGCCGTTGGAAGACCGCAAGATAACCATTTCGAGAGCAAAATACACCATAGAATATCCCTGCTCGTTCATGTTTGTGGCCTCGATGAACCCGTGTCCGTGCGGATATTACAACGATCCTACCCACCATTGTGTGTGCACGCCGGGACAGATACAGCGCTATATGAACAAAATCAGCGGTCCGCTTCTCGACCGCATCGACATACAGATAGAGATAACGCCCGTGCCCTTCAAGGACATATCTCGTGCAGCACCGGGCGAGAGCAGCGACGTAATACGCGAAAGGGTTATCAAGGCCCGCCACATACAGGAGGAAAGATTCAGGGAATGCAAGGGAGTTCACTGTAATGCGCAGATGAGCGAGCGCATGATACACCAGTATGCCGAGCCCGGCGAAGACGGCATTGAGATGCTGCGCATGGCTATGGAGAGGCTAAACCTGTCGGCACGTGCCTATAACCGTATACTGAAAGTGGCGCGCACCATAGCCGATCTTGAGGCTTCAGAGCGTGTGTTGCCGCAACATCTGGCTGAAGCCATAAGCTATCGTAACCTCGACAGGAGCGACTGGGCCGAGCGCGGAGGCGCATAAGGAATGTTGCTGCCGGCTTTACAGCAGGAAAAATAAAATAACAGTAGGCCCTTATAATTGACAATAAACAAAAGGAAACATGAATGTAGGTATAAAAATCCTGAACATTCATGTTTCCTTTTTTATTTTTTCTTAGTGTAGAATCTTTTATTGAATGAGTCTTTTGGCGAAATATCTTACGGGATACCACACTGAGGCAAAGCCAACGGCAAGCACCGTGATGAATATAATGATGATGTCCTCAGGATGAACGCTCACCGGATAGGCATCCACGATGAATGAGCCGCTGCTGCGTCCCAGCGAAACAAGTCCGTAAACCTGCTGAAACCAGCACAGCAACAGACCGACTAATATGCCGAGTATGGCTCCGATTGCCGATATCATGCGGCCTTCAAACAAGAATATCCTTACTATCTGCTTGTCGCTCGCGCCCATGTTGCGCAGCGTAACCACGTCGTTCTTCTTGTCGATAATCAGCATCGACAGTGAGCCTATGATGTTGAAGCAAGCCACGGCAAGGATGAACGTAAGGAAGATATAGGCGATAAACTTCTCTATCTTCATAATCTTGAACGTGTCAGCCTGCTGCTCCATACGGTCGAGAACGCGATACTTGCTGCCCGCAATTTTCTGCATTTCAGCCTTTACGGCATCAAGATCGCTGCCCGGCTTGAGTCTGATCTCAAGCTGTGAGAGCATGCCCTGCTGACCGAACAAATTGCGTGCGAATGCTATCGAAGTCAATACGTAGTCGCGGTCGTAGCGCGCTTGTTTAACGGAAAACACCACACCGGGCGAAATCACCGAATCTTCAACAAATCCTTCGGTAGGATTCATCAAGTCGAGCTGTCCCTCGCGCTTCGGAGCATATATCTTCAGCTGTCCGTCCCAGTCGGCCGTCATGCCAAGGTTATCGGCAAGGCGGATGCCCACAACGCCAAACTGGAGATTGGCGGCATGCAGCGAAAACTCGCCGTCGCCATACAGAATGTCGTTGATGTGCGACAGCTCGCTGAAGTTATCCTCAACGCCCTTCACCTTAATCATGGCCTGCCTGCCCTTGTATATGGCCATCGCCTGGTCTTCCACGCTCTCCGTTGCCACGTCGACCTGTGGCAGGTTACGTATCTTTGTCAGTATAGGGTCGTCTGCCGGGGCTGTCTTTCCTTTAGTAGGTACAATCTCAATCTGCGGGTCGAACGATGTCAGCAGCGACGCCACGAGGTCGTGAAAGCCGTTGAACACACTGAGAGTTACCACCAGCGCCATTGTGGCCACGGCCACACCTACGACGCTGATGCCGCTGATGATGTTGATGACGTGCGTGCTCTTCTTTGAAAAGAGATAGCGGCGTGCTATGTAGAATGGAAAATTCATTTCTTCAGCAGCTCGTCAATGTGCTCGATATAGTCAAGAGAGTCGTCGATGAAGAAGCGCAGCTCGGGGATAATTCTCAGCTGGTTTCTCACGCGCGTACCCAGTTCGTAGCGTATGGTTTTCTCGTTAGCCGTGATGTTCTTTATCAGTTCTTCCGACTTCTCTGGCGGAAATATGCTCAGATATGCCGTGCAGATGCTAAGGTCGGGACTGATGCGGCAGCGCGTAACGCTCACCATCGTGCCCCTCATGCCTCTTGTCTGCGACTGGAATATCAGGCTCAGTTCTTTTTGCAACAGTCTTGCAATGCGGTTTTGTCTTGTTTCCTGCATATTGATTTTTCTTTTTACGTTATCTTTATGTTATCTGCCGTCCGGTTTGGCGGAGGCTGTTTGTTTTGTGCAAACTTACTAAAAAAAACTGAGACAAGCCCATGCTTTAAGGTTATTTTTTGCCTTTAGTGCCGTGCCGGTCTTCTGTCCGTACTGATGACACGGGTGTACAGTGTGGCATAATTTGTCCGCATTAGTGCTGCCGTCATGCTTTTTCTTGTAAAATAAACATTATGTTGACACCTAATTCTGTTAACGTTAGTTTGCATATAGGCCATTTTATTCTTTCTGTATTTAACATTTTAATGAGCAGTATTTTTCCTCTAATAAATTAAAAAATGCGCTTTCTGTTTATGAATTTTGCCTGTTGAAATGTGAGAATATATATAGTTACTGTGATTACATATACTATTCGCACCACTAAAAGCACTATTTTAGCTTCTAAAAGGCATTGAGTTGTGATGTAAAACGTACCCTTTTGCGCTCTGAAATGTGGCTTTTTGCATGATTCCAGGCGCAAATCCGGGTTTTAGACGATTTGTATTTACGGCTTGATTATTGTAAACCGCTGATATACAGATGATTATGTATAAATGGCGTTTATGCCCACTTTTTCGTATCCTGAACCGATGTTTTGACTCCGGAAAGAAAAAGTAGGCATAAAAGTGTTAATATAAAAGATGACAGTTTAACTAAAATTTACGTTTTGGAAGTTACTGATTATCGTTGCCGATTATATCCCATGATGCATATACGGGATATGTTAAGTTTTCTCATTTAACTATGTTTTAATATTAAGTGGTTGCGTATATTGCTGAAAATAACTATTTTTGCCACCGACAAAACCTTAAAATGCAGTTCTATGAAAAATAATAATGCCGACGAAGAAACGCGTGGGCGCAATGGTAAACGCCGCAAGCCGTGGTATGGAGAAACTGGCGAAACCATTGCGATTATAGCCGTTGTTGTGGTCTTGGTGTCTGTCTTTGCGCTCGACCGTTGTGGCGACAGTGTGCATCAGCAGCAGCCGTCGTCGATAATCATGCGTGACACCGGGCAGCTGCGCCATAATGCAGCCGCAGACAAGCCTGCCGTAACTACAAGACAATTGCCCCGTACAGAGGAGACACCGCAGGAAACGGCACGCCGCGAAGGAATGGAGGCCGGATATAACGACGGCATGGAAGACGGCGAAGTGGGCGAGAAATACGAAACTCACTACAGCGAAAACGCTTCAGACTACTCAGGCAAGCTTCAGGAATGTTATGAAGATGGCTATGAGGAAGGTTACGACGAGGGTTACAGCGAGGGCAGGCAGATGCACGATGATGCCCTTTGATGTGCCGTAGCCCTGCAACATCTTTATTCTTTTATCTGTTACAGCCCTGCCGCGCCGGCTTTGTCGGCATGGCAGATGCAGGCTATCGTGTCTGCGTGAGGCATTGCCGTGAGAGCATTCTTGTCGGGTACTGATGGCAGACTTTAGTTTAACCTCGGGATGTAACATAAAATTTGCCGGAGCAGGTCTGCTTGCTACATGCTTTTTATGCAGTGTAACAGCAGGCCGGCTCCGGCAAAATCTTGAATAATCACTCCTAAAAGGTGATTTTGTCTGCGATTAGTGCAAAATTGCGAAATGCTTTGTTTATGCCTGCGAATAATGCTGTTTACGATTTATGTATGCCCCATGTGCAGTATTCGCGGACTGATTAAGCTGCTCATGCCGGCGCCGTGGCGCAGCATGTCCTTGTTATTCACTTTCGCCTATAGTCTCCTTAATTATTCCGACACATGCCGCACCGATGATGAGGAACACACCGGCCACAATCATCATGTGGCTCTGTGCGCTGCCTACAAGCGTGAGGACCACGCCGCCGAGTGCTGCCGCTATGATCTGCGGGATGCATATCGTGCCGTTGAACAGACCGAGGTAGGCACCCATGTGGCTGCCGTTGAGGGCGTTGGTGACGATGGTGAACGGCATGGCCAGCATTGCAGCCCAGGCACATCCTATCAGAAGATAAGGAATAAAGAGAACATACTGGTCGCTGATATAAGGAATCATAAGGAAGCCTATGCCGCCTAGCACGAGGCTGAGGGCGTAGGCCATCTTGCGGTTAGAGAAGCGCGGCAGAGCCATAGCCCACACCACGCTGCCTATGGCCTGCACCGCAAACAGAATGCCGACCCAGTTGCCGGCCTCCTGAAATCCTGCCGACGTAGGGTCGGTGGTCTGCCAGCATGTTTCGGCTATGGCACCGTTGGTGTAGTTCCACATATACAGGAATGCAGCCCAGCTGAAGAACTGCACCAGACCTACTGTCCAGAAAGCCTTCGGCGCGTTGCGCAGCAGTTTCACGATGTTCACCTTCTCTTCGTTAAGCGGCTTGTCGAGTCCGTGATATTCTGCATACTCCTTCGGCGGCATCTCCTTCACCTTTGCCGATGTGTAGATGACGCACAGGATGAGGATGGCGGCTCCGATGTAGAACGAATAGATCACCGAGTCGGGCACTACGCCCTTTGCAGCCACGTTGCTTATGCCGAGGAACGTGAACAGGAACGGGAACACATAGCCCACCAGCGAGCCGGCGTTGCACAGAAAGCTCTGTATAGAGTAGGCCAGGGCTTTCTGCTTCTCGTTCACCATGTCGCCCACGAGCATCTTGAACGGCTGCATGGCCATGTTGATGCTCGTGTCGAGAAACATCAGCGAGATAAGACCGAACACCATGGCCGTGCTGACAGCCATGCCGAGAGAGCCGGCGTTGGGCAGCAGGCACATGACGAGTACGGCCACCAGTGCGCCGACAAACAGATAAGGTATGCGCCGGCCGAAGCGGCACCACGTCTTGTCGCTCAGCGTGCCCACTATAGGCTGCACGATGATGCCCATAAGCGGAGGCAATATCCAAAAGTAGCTAAGATTGTGAGGGTCGGCCCCCAGCGTTGCGAAAATTCGGCTGATGTTGGCGCTCTGCAGTGCGTAGGCAATCTGCACGCCGAAGAAGCCGAAACTCAGATTCCAGAGCGTTGCGAAACTCAAGTCGGGTTTCTTCTTCAAGTTAGAACTCATAGTTTAAGGCGTTTATTTTTATTTATGTTATTATATGCTTGCTGTTGTCGCGGCTAATGTGCCGCAGTTGTCAGTGCATTCAGCTGTTATTTTGTCGACCCGCGCACCACGAGTCTTGTTCTTACCACTCTTTTCTCAATCTTGTCGAGCGGTATTCTGCCCTCGGCCTTGCCTATCAGAATAGATGCAGCCTGTCTGCCCACCTCTTTTCCGTTCTGTTCGACCGTGGTGAGCATAGGGTCGCAGGCAATGGCACGCTGTCCGTTGGTGAATCCGCACACCGAGATGTCCTCAGGGATGCGCAGTCCCATGTGCTTTGCCGTGTACATTATGCCGATGGCCGTGTCGTCGTTGACGGCGAAGAAGGCGTCGGGCCTGTCCTCCATGTTGAGCACCTCGGGCGTAATCCTTTCGGCATGTTCTCGGTTGTCGCAGAATCTTTTCACGCAGCTGTCGGGGTCTATGCCGTGCTTGCGCAGCGCGTCGTGCCATCCGTTGTATCTGTTCTTCGATATCTCGAGGTTCATGCTCGAGCCGTAGTAGGCTATATGCCTGCATCCGGTCTTGATGAGATATTCCACGGCCGAGAACGCTCCCATGTAGTCGTCCACCACCACGCGGCACGTGTTCATGCCCGTGCAGATGCGGTCGAAGAACACAAGCGGCACGTTCTTGTTTATAAGGTCGGTAAAGTGGTCGTACTTTGATGTGTTGATAGCCTGCGACACAAGTATGCCGCACACCTTGTTTTCATAGAACGAGCGGCACACTTCCACCTCTCTGTCATACTGCTCAAGGCTCTGCGCCACAAGTATGCGGTAGCCGTATTTGTCGGCCTCCTCTTCGATACCGCTCAAAACTGACGAGAAATAGAAGTGGGTGAACTGCGGTACAATCACTCCAATGACTTTTATTACCCGTCTGTTGCGCAGCGACTCGGCGATTATGTTGGGGCTGAAGTTGTGTTCCTCGGCATATCGTCTTATCTCGTCGCGCCTTTTTGCGCTGATTCTCGGGCTGTCTTTCAGTGCCCTCGAAACCGTTGCCACAGAAACCTTAAGTTCTCTGGCAATGTCTTTCATCGTTATGGGTGTGTTCTTTTCTGGCATCGGATTTTATTTTACAAAGCAAAAGTAGTCAAAACACAATTATCTTGTCTTTCACATTATTATTATTATATCGTTTTATTTGTGTAAACGTTTGCACAGAGCAAAACGTATTTTTTAGCTAAAAAAAAGATAATTTTATCATATCTAAACGTATTTTTGCAGCTAGAAAAAATGACCTTAAAGCTCTATTTTTTTGAACTACTGCAAATATAAACAATTTAATTAATAAATCATTAATGTTAACTTTAAAACCACAAGAAGATGAAGCAGGTAAAAATGAAAACCTCTATTAGGATTCTGGCCATCTTGTTTGGTCTGTTCCTATCAGTGGGAGCATTTGCCCAAAGTACTATTACCGGGCAAGTTACAGATGCTTCCGGAGAGCCGATCATCGGAGCTACTGTCCGTGTTGCAGGTCAGGGCGGCGGTGTGATAACTGATATTGACGGAAACTTCAGTATCAAGGCTGAGCCGGGCAGCATGCTGTCGGTTTCATACATCGGATACAAGACGGTGGAGACGGCAGCATCGCAGAATATGAAGATAGCCCTTCAGGACGACGCACAGTTGCTTGAAGACGTTGTCGTTATCGGTTACGGAACTGTAAAGAAGGGCGACCTCACCGGTTCTGTATCAGCAATGAAGCCCGATGAGATGAGTAAGGGTATAACCAACAGTGCAGCCGACATGCTTGTTGGTAAGGTTGCCGGTGTCGACGTTATCACCAGTGGAGGTGCTCCTGGTGCAGGATCACAGATACGTATCCGCGGAGGTTCGTCTCTTAACGCAAGCAACGACCCTCTTATTGTTATAGATGGTTTAACTATTGATAATTATAACCAAAAAGACCCTGGTTATTATGACCGTAATGTATTGGCTATGATTAATCCTAACGATATTGAGACATTCAATATCCTTAAGGATGCTTCTGCAACAGCCATCTATGGTTCGCGTGCGTCTAACGGTGTCATCATCATCACGACAAAGAAAGGTAAGAAGGGCTCTGGTCCTAAATTCTCTTACAATGGTGATGTAACTGTTTCTACAACACAGAAACGTTATGAAGTGCTCAGCGGCGACGAGTATCGTGCGCTTGTAGGCAAGGTTATCGGCGAGAACGGTGTTTCTTTGCTTGGCAATGCCAACACCGACTGGCAGGATGAAATATATCGTACAGCAGTGAGCACATCTCACAACCTCTCAATGACAGGCGGACTCAAGAACATGCCTTACCGCGTGTCTATTGGCTATCAGAGCGACCAGGGTATCATCAAGAACTCTTTCATGAACCGTTTCAACGCTTCTGTTAATCTTGCTCCGTCATTCTTTGACAATCACCTCAACTTCAACATCACTGCCAAGTATATGGCCGAGAAAGACCGCTATGTAGACAGCGGCGCAGCCATCGGCGGTGCTCTCTCTATGGACCCTACACGTCCTGTAATGGACGACAGCGAGCCTTATAAGTTCTTGGGCGGATATTGGCAGAACATTGTTTCAGCCAACTTCAGCGATCCCTCATGGGCTTACACCAAGAACCCTAATGCTCCGCAGAACCCGGTTGCATATCTTAATCAGAACGAGCGATATGCTCATTCTGATGACTTTACAGCCAACTTTGAGGTTGACTATAAAATTCACGGATTTGAAGATCTTCATCTGCACGCAAGCTATGGTGGACAGTATACTGCGTATCGTGAGAGTAATATGAACTCTCCTTATGGATACAGCAACAACTATTATGGATGGAATGGTCGCACATACGGATGGAAATACAGCATCACGGCCAATGCCTATGCACAGTATACACACACCTTCGGCGCTCACTATATCGACGTTATGGCCGGTGCCGAGGAATCTCACTATCATCGCAGCGGATATAACATCGGACAGGGTACAGACCCGTATACAGGCGAAGCCAACAACCCGGCTCTGAGAAACGAGACTGAATGGGCTACACACAACTCGCTGGTGTCTTACTTCGGACGTATTAACTATACATTGCTCGACCGCTACATGCTTACAGCCACAATACGTGCCGACGGTTCTTCACGCTTTGCCGACGGACACAAGTGGGGCTACTTCCCTTCTGTAGCACTTGCATGGAAAATCAATGATGAGAAATTCATGAAGAACATCAAGTGGTGGAACGAGTTCAAGCTCCGTCTCGGATGGGGACAGACAGGTCAGCAGGACATCGGTTACGACTTCCTCTACACTCCGCTCTACGTAAACAGCAACTCTTATGCTCAGTATCCTTTCGGCGACACATACTATTACACAATGCGTCCGAACAAATACAACCCCGACCTGACATGGGAGACAACAACAACATGGAACGCAGGTCTTGACTTCGCATTCCTGAACAACCGCATCACTGCAAACATCGACGCTTACTATCGTGAGACAACAGACCTTATCCAGGAGGTTACTCTTCGTACACTTATGAACTTCGGTCAGCGTATGGCACAGAACATCGGTTCACTTGAGAACTACGGTGTTGAATTCACAGTAGGAGCCAAGCCTATCGTTACTAAGGACTTTGTATGGGACGTTCAGTATAACGTTGCATGGAACCACAACGAGATTACAGAGCTTATCGGCGGTGACGAAGACTATTATGTTGAGTCTGGTTCAACCATCTCACGCGGTAACAGCACTCACGTTCAGGCACACACAGTAGGCAAGCCTGCCAACTCATTCTGGGTTTATCAGCAGGTTTACGACGAGAACGGCAAACCGCTCGAGGGCGTATACGTTGACCGCGACGGCAACGGCATCATCAACAACGACGACCGTTACTTCTATAAGAGCCCGGCAGCCGACGTGTTCATGGGTCTTACAATGAAGTTCACATACAAGAACTGGGACCTGAGCACAGCATTCCGCGCTTCGCTCGGCAACTATGTTTACTATGACTTCCTGTCTAACAGGGCAGCCGTAAGCGCATCAGGACTCTACTCTAACAGCGCATTCACAAACACTACACAGGCAGCCGTTGACCTCGGCTTCAGCGGAACAAACGGTACTGAGTATTATCTCAGCGACTATTTCGTACGCAACGCATCATACCTGAAGTGTACCAACATCACGCTTGGCTATTCGTTCCCGGCTCTGCTCAAATATGCAGGACAGGATTACTTCTCAGGACGTATTTTCGCAACTGTGCAGAATCCGTTCATCATTACAAAATATAAGGGACTCGACCCTGAAGTTGCAGGCGGTATCGACAGAAATCCTTACCCACGTCCATTCAGCGTTCAGATCGGTCTTAACCTTAATTTCTAATGGTTGTGCATTTATATAAAAGTAATAAATAAAGGACATAACAATGAAAAAGATATTTTTTAGAACATTGGCAGTCGCTGTGCTTGCAGCCGGATTGACCGGTTGTGCCAACGACCTTAACATAAGCTCAATCGACCCGCAGACCAAGCCGTCTGCTGATCCTACGGCTTTGCTGGCTAAATGCTATGCCACTCTCGGACTTACCGGTCAGAAAGGTGTAGCCGGCAATGGCGACTTGAGCGACGACGAGGGTGAGTCGGGTTTCTACCGTACAACGTTCAACTGCATGGAGCTTCCCTCTGACGAGTGTGTATGGGCTTGGCAGACAGATACTGACATTCCGCAGCTTACCAATATTGCATGGAACTCAAGCAGTATCCGTACTCAGTGGGTTTACACACGCCTTACTTACGACATCACTCTGTTCAACAGCTACCTGAGCCAGGTGCCCGACGACGAGGCCAACAAGCTCAACCGTGCCGAGGTACGCTTCCTGCGTGCTCTCCATTATTGGTACATGCTCGACCTGTTCGGCAAGTCACCTTTCAAGCTCGACTTCAACATCAGCGACCTTCCTGTTGAGAAGAGCGGCAAGGACCTTTACACATGGATCGACCAGGAGCTGACAGAGATTGAACCGCAGATGGCCGAGGTTGGTGCTTACTGCAACTCTGAGAACTTTGGCCGTGCCGACCGCGGTGCTGCCTATATGCTGCATGCACGTCTGGCCCTCAACTCTGAGATCTACACCAAGGGCGAGATTAAGGATTATGACAAGGCTATCAGCTATTGCGACCTGCTTATTGGCAGCGGAGCCTACGAACTTTCAAAGACAGCCAAGAACGGCTATTCTGGATATGCACAGCTGTTCATGGCCGACAACGACGAGAACCCGCAGGCTATGAAGGAGATTATCCTGCCTATCCGTCAGGACGGACAGAAGACCCGCAGCTACAGCGGCTCATTCATGCTCGTCAGCGCGACACGTATTGCCGGAATGCCCGACATGGGAACAACTAACGGCTGGAGCTGTATCTTCGCACGTGCAGCAATGGTAAAGAAGTTCTTCCCCACACTGTCTGACTGCCCGATTTCTACAGAGCCGGCTCCTGCCGGAGCTACAGAGGCCGAAATCAAGGCTCTCGACCAGCAGGACGGTTCGTCAACAGCTCAGATCGTGGCTAAGGCCGGCGACGACCGTGCTTTGTTCTACGGCGGCCGTGGCGGTGGTGTACGCAAGCTGCAGACAGATGCTATATCAAGCTTCAACGACGGACTTTCTATCGTTAAGTGGAACAACTTCCGTACAGACGGTCAGCCCACACACGACACCGAATATCCTGACATAGACATTCCGCTGTTCCGTTATGCAGAGGTTTATCTTACACGTGCAGAGGCTTATTATCGCAAGGGCCAGCCCGAGAAGGCTGTTTCTGACATCAACGAGCTGCGCAAGCGTGCCAACGCAAAGCAGATAAGCTCTATCACATCTGACATGGACATCCTCGACGAGTGGTGCCGCGAGTTCTATCTCGAAGGCCGTCGCCGCAGCGACCTCGTACGCTTTGGCTGCTTCACGACAGGCAAATATCTATGGGACTGGAAGGGCGGAGCCGCTAACGGAACAACCGTTGACTCTCACTATAATGTTTATCCTATACCGGCAACCGACGTGCTCAACAACAGCAACCTTACACAGAACCCCGGTTATTGATAACATGGCAATCAGTTTGCAATAAAGTTTTAAAATGAAAATGATTATGAAAAATATAATAAAGAAACTGTTCGTTCCGGCACTGGTGTTGGGCGTGCTGCCTTTCATGGCTTCATGTGAGACCGACGACGAGAGCAACCCTATATTAAATCAGCCCGAATCGTTTGTGCTTAACGTGCCGGCTCATGCCAACGACAATGTATACGACTTGGCTAACTCTACATATGTCAACCTTACGACATCGCAGCCCGACTATGGCTTCCCTGTTGTAACCACCTATCAGGTGCAGGTTTCTATCGACCCAGACTTCGCTTCTGGCGATGCTGCCAAGGTGGAGGCTGCCACTTACACAACTCTTGAGACCACATACAATCAGGCTAACATGAACGTAAATGCTACCGAAATGAACAATGCCATTGTAAGAATGTATCAGGAGAAGAACAACGGCGCCGACCCATCCGGCATAGTTATGCCTGTTTACGTGCGTCTGCGTGCCCACATCGCCAACAGCGACAAGGGCTGGTGCAACTCTAACGTAATCACTCTGCCAAAGGTTGTTGTATCTTATGTTGCAACAATGCCTAAGACTGTATATATCGCAGGTTCTTCTATCCGCAACGGTTCTGAGGCTAAGCCGCTTGCTGCTGTCTACGGATTCGAGGGCCAGTTCTACGGCATGGCTTATCTTGCTGCAGGCTCAACATTCATGTGGGGCGACACAGACGCACCGGACAAGGGCTATGCACTGACCAACTCGTTTGACGACCAGGCCGGCGCAGGCTTGTCTCAGGGTGCTGACGGCGGCATACAGGTGGCCAACGGCGGATGGTATGTTCTGTTTATGAACGTTTCGGTTGAGAACAACCAGATTAAGTCTGCCCTCACTGTTTATCCGGGCGAGGCTTACGTCATCGGTACTGTTATGTCTCAGGGGGACAATTGGGGACAATTCCCGGAAACTCAGCTTACAGCTCCTGCCGATGCTTCTGCTCAGTGGGTATCTCCTGCCTTCCTTGCCGGCGGCGAGCTCCGCGCAAGCATCAAGGTGCCGGGTCTCGACTGGTGGCGCACAGAGTTCACTCTCTATAAGGGCGACCTCTACTGGCGCGACTGCGACATCCCTGACAATTGGGCTAAGAACGTGGGCAGCGACTATTCTGTTACCTGCGAGAAGGGTCAGAAACTCTATGTAGACTTCGACTACGACAGAGGAGAAGTAAAATAACCAATAATCTAAACCATTTAACAGAAATATCATTATGAAAAAGATATTATTTTTGGGCGGTCTGTTGCTTTCAGCCATGACGTTCGTTTCATGTAACGGCGATTATGACGACTGGGCCGACCCGCAGAGCAATCCGCAGGAAGAAGCAGTTACGTTGCCGGGCTATACGGCAACGGCTGCCGACCCTATCGACCTGGCTAACCCCGGCACAAGCGTCAAGGCGTTTACGCTTTCGGCTGCAACCCTTCCAGAGGGTGCCACGATAGAGCATACACGTGTAGAACTGTTGCCGGCTGACGGCTCTTCTGCAACAAAGAAAACGCTCGAGGCAACCGCCGACGGCATGCTCGACAGCACTGCGCTTCAGGACGCCGTGGTTGAGTTCTACGGACGTCGTCCGGCAGCCCGCGTGTTCGACGCTCAGGTTTATTCTGATATCGTCATCGGCGGCCAGTCGTTCCTGGTTGATGCCGGCAAGATTCAGATTTCAGTTACGCCTAATGCTCCTTACATTGCCGACGCTTATTATCTTGTTGGCGATATGTGCGGATGGGCTGCCGATGCAGCTATCAAGTTCTCACATTCAGGTGCCGATGTATATGAGGATCCTGTGTTCTCTGTAGTGTTCACAACACCTAAGGCCGACTGCTACTGGAAGATTGTTCCGCAGGGCAACATCGACTCTGGCGACTTGTGGCATGAGGGAACAGACGGTGTTGTGGGTGTTGCCATTGACGGCGACCCGAGTCTCACAGGCTCGCTCGTAACCACAGCTCCAAAGGCCGGTAAGATAGAGAAGCAGGGCTTCTATAAGCTCACCGTCAACATGATGGATTATACTTACACCATCGAAGAGATGGCCGGCGAGTATTACATGGTTGGCGACCTGCAGGGATGGAACAACGACCCGGCTACAGGCATGACATGTCTGTTCTATCCGCAGACAAGCACCGTGATGAGCTACACTACAAAATGGAAGGGTGCTTACGACCTGAAGTTCTGGGCAGGTGCCGACTTCGGCAACTGGGATAAGGCTTACGGATGTGCAGTTGACGGCGATAACTCTCCTGCCGGCAACATCGTAAACTCCGGCGCACAGTCTATCTCTGCTCCTTCAGCCGAGTATTACACCTTCACCATCGACATGACAACCATGAAGTATACATGGACTAAGCTCAGCGACCAGGCTCCGAAGGAGTACACCTCAATCTCGCTCATCGGCGACTTCAACAGCTGGAACGGCGACGTAGACCTCACTCAGGTTACTCCTCACAACTGGTATGCCAAGGTCAGCATCCCGTCTGACGGCGGACTCAAGTTCCGTGCAGGACACGACTGGGCTGACAGCTGGGGCAACGGTGCCAACATTGCCGACAACTATTATGGCAAAGCCGACTATAACGGCGGCAACATGACAGTTCCGGCTGGTACCTACAGCGTCTACTTCAACGACATTACTACTGAATTTGTATTCTTAGCAGAATAATATCAGATTTTGTGTTATGCGCCATGCACTCTTATTACTAGAGTGTATGGCACATTATAATAAATGAGAAACACAAATGTAATATAAATAATGAGATACAGAACTCATTTATATTTTATAAAATTAATATTTAATCTTAGCACTATGAAAAAAGTATTTTTATTTTTAATTTTGATTTTTACAGCAACTTGTAATGTATTTTCTCAAAATGTTTCTTTGACTCGAGAACAAGCGTGGGACATCTTAAAACATGGTGTACTAAAAGACAGATTGAATAGCGTCAATGTTTCTGTAATGGATACGATGGTTGCTCCTAATAGTCTGATTAAGACATTTTTGAAAGAAGAGTCTTCTCCGAATTTTTCTTCATGGTTCTTTTTTGTCGATGATGAACCATTTGAAAGTTGGGAACATGATTGTAGATATGTATTTGTCAATGTTATGACTGGTGAATATGAAATACGAAATGAAAAACGTCCGCCAATTTCTAAATGTATGATTCCATTAGTAAGTAAAAAAATATTGTCCTTAAATACAGAAAGGTTTAACTTGTCAAATGTACGAAATTTCGTTAAGAGCTCTCCTCATGATTATGCTGTTATAATAAGTGGTGGTATGAATCTTGAAAATAATCATGAAAGATATTGGAATGATTGTTCGGCTATTTATTCAACATTAGTGAATGTTTATGGGTATTTAAAGGACCATATTTATGTTTTAATATCTGATGGTAAAAGTTTAGATTTAGATAGGCATTTAAATAATGGAACTTATGCATCCTCGCCACAAGATTTGGATGGTGATGGTAAGGGGGATATAAACTATGCAGCAACACGTGCTAATATATCAACTGTTTTTGATTTGTTAGGAGACAAACTTACTTCTGATGATAATTTATTTATATTTACGACAGATCATGGTGGATTTTATGGTTCAAATGCCTTTATGTGTTTATGGAATAATGAGATACTTAAGGATGAAGACTTCTCTAAAGAATTGAATAAAGTTAAAGCTGGTAAAATAAATATTTGTATGGGACAATGTAATAGTGGTGGCTTTATTGATGATTTGCAAGGTGATAACACCGTAATTGCTACAGCGTGTCGAGAAGATCAATCTTCGTATGCAATGTCCAATATGTTATATGATGAATTCGTCTTTTATTGGATTTCTGCTGTTAATGGAAAAACCCCAATGGGTTCTGTTATTGATGCAGATCAAAATAATGATGGGAAAATCTCTATGAACGAGGCTTTTTTATTCGCATCACAAAAAGATACAAAGCCTGAAACACCACAATACTCTTCTATACCAAATGAATTAGGTGATAAATTGTATCTTGCACAGTCTTTTACTACAACAGATATGAATATTGTAGGTAAAACAGTTAATTGTGATTCGGCAATGTATTATGTGAATAATTTGCCTGTAGGAATGTCTGTGGTGTGGACTAGAGAGAATACATCAGGTGCGTATGTCATGAAAACGGATTATCCTAATTTAAATCAATGTATGATTTCAACACAGTCATATCCAATGTATTATAGTATGAAATTGATAGCAACGGTTTATAATGGGAATGAAATATTTACGGTGTTAGAGAAAGATATTTATGGAAAACCTGTAACTTTTTATGGTACTTATAGTCAAGAGGCATGCACATATTATGGTGTTAATCATCCTGCAATAGGGAATACTTCTGCCCGTGAAAATATTGCAATTTACGTTCATCAAGGATGTATGGCGCGTATTTATTCAAGTCATTTTGAGGGCATGAATATATCTCATACAGGTATGGCTCCAGATTATTTTAATTATGATAGAAAAGGCACAATTCAATTTAGTTTTCCTTTGAATTCAGGAGGAGCACCAATGCACATATCGGGAACTTGCGATAATAGTCTTGCTAACTTTGATCTTTTGATTTTTGCGATATCTGGTAATCAGAATATATCAGGTTCTTTGAATATAAAAAGTAATGTTAATGGATATGATTTGTTTCTACCAACGAATGATGGTTTAAATGAATTTGGAAAAGATAATGAATGGCAGTTAGAGGTTTATAATTTACAATTGGGCAATAAAGTTTATAGTAAAGATATTTTAGATAATAAGTATAGTCTAAACACATCAGGTTGGAAGTCTGGTATTTATGTTTTAAAAGTACAAAGAGGAAATATGATTTATACAGGGAAAATAAATGTGAAATAGTTTTATGGGAAAATTATTTAAATGAATGTATTATAGGTAAGTGTCATGCCATGCATATTAAATAATGTGTATGGCATATAAATAGTGGGTATGTCAATATTCCTTTCCTTTATTGACGCCGGCGGCAGCATCTATAAAAACTCATGCTGCGGCTAGAGTCTTTCGCCTCAGGTCAGCGCTCAAGGCGGTGCATCGAGGTTACAGCCAACAAGAGTTTTTCAACTAAAAAGCCTTAATCTATGAAGCTAAATCTAATTTGTTCATGTTTTGCCGCTATGTGTGCGGCGTTCGTTGTTTCGTCATGCAGCAGCGACGACGAAGGAACGACAACGGTAAACGTCCGTAATGTCTACACTACGGGATGTAAGACCGAAGGACAGCCCTCCCAGGCCGGCTCCGCAACAACACGCAGTCCGTTTGGCGCAGAGTATGTAGAGTATAAGAGCAAGAGCGACGGTTATGTCTACATCAACCATGCTAACGTGTCTTACAACTGCTGTTCGGAGAAAATAGACGTTACGCTGACCGTTACAGGCAACCGCATAAGCGTTGTTGAAAAGGAGACCGACACAAGCTGCAACTGCATCTGTCCCTTCGACGTCTCTTACGAGGTTGGACCGTTGAAGGCCGGCAAGTATATTCTCGTGATAAACAGCCACAACACGCTCCACGAAATCAACTTCACGTATCCGTCAGACGGCAGGGTTGAACTTTAGAATCTTCTTATTTAAAGATTTAAAACAAATATCTTGTGGATTCTGTCATTGTTATGAATCCACAAGGTATTTTTTTGTTGTATATTCTATACATGTGTAAGTGAAAAACGAAAAGTGAAGAGTGAAAAATCCAAATGCTTTATGGTGATGCAAAATTTTGTAGGGAATTGTCGTAGAGAATCAGCAAGGCTATTGTTCTGT
>ULKS01004558.1_pt1 | contig 21852 bp, 16 predicted proteins | sample 1951211 | NCBI WGS metagenome assembly ULKS01 (sample SAMEA4835506, study PRJEB28245) | human gut metagenome | biome: gut microbiome; material: fecal sample | place: Denmark | collected 2008 | reverse complement strand
ACAAGGTGCATGCCGCCGCCCCCCATGCCGCCATTCATGTGCTTTCGCTCTTGCCCACCCACGACGCTGCGCGCAATGCCGGCCGCGTCGCTCCCTTTAATGCCGCAGTAAAGGCCATGATTGCCCGGTTGGGCTATGCCGACCGCGTGAACTACGTCGACTGCTACACCCCGATGCTTAGCGGCGAGGTGGCCAATCAGCGTTTGTTCTGCGCCTCGCACCTTTACGGCATGGGTTATGCCCGGCTTTCGCAGCTGGTGGCTGCTTCGCTCAACGGGGTGAAGCCCAGTTGCGTAACGCCCCTTACTGATGCTGCTGCTCAGGCTGCCATCGACGATTTTACGGCCCGCACCGCCCAATATGCCGCAGTGCCCTGACACGCGTCGACCTCGTTTTTTTTAAAATGAAGTCGTCTGAACTTTTGAATTTAGAAGAGATAAATCTCCAAATCAAATCTTCGTCAGAAAAGTTTAGACGACTTCAAAACATTCATCCCCGGAAAAGAGCCTTCCTCGCTCTTCTCCGGGGATTTTTTGTATGTCGCCGCCTTAACCTTCCGTCTGTTCGCATTGCGATGGGGCAGAGGTGCTACTTGAAGCAAAGCCAAAGCACATAGCCCACGGCATTAAGGAAGTACAGTAGGAGAAAATACGTATCACACTTGTAATGCCTCAGTAGGTGCTTCAATGTTCCTCGGGTCGATATTTCCGCTTCGCATGCGGCCGAAAGGAAACGCCAGGTGTAGTAAAGCGCAATCAGATTGACAAGTAAAATGACAGGATGTAGCCATTCGTATTTGGTAATCTTACTAAATAACATTAAACAGCCCCATATCAGCAATAATGTATTTTTTTTGTCTTCCCATTTATTCATGATGTAGTGTTTTTAATGTTATAGAGTCATAGGTTTGCTGCTGTAGCACAACTGCGGTCAACGGGTTTGAGTGTGCTATTCAAACAGTATGCCACTCAAATATGCTATGGTAAACTGCACCATGGCAATCACACAAAAAACATCCCATTTGTTTTTCTTGAGTATGTGCAGCACTACATTTTTCATTGAATCCTCCGTTTTCCATTCTGCATACAGAACCCTACAGGTGAAATACGCAAAAAATAAGCATATAGGCAAAAGCACATGGTATAGCCATTTAATATCGGTTAAGCGCTGTAACCAATAAAAAAAGAGCATTGTCATAAACAGCCAGTCTTTTTTTTCTTTCCATTTTTCAATCATATAGGGTATAAATGATAGTTGAGTAATCTAAAAAAAAGAGTCTGATGCTGTTATGCCTGTTGCTTGCTCTTGATGCAATCAGCAAAATCGTAAACCATAAAGGCTACTCCTACAATTCCTGCAGTTCGTTTTGCAAAGGCTGTTACAATTTTTTTTGCTGTATTTGCGGACATGAGCATTTTGGTTCCGGTGACGTATAATTTTGCACTGCCTCCTTCATAGGCTAATTTATACAAATCTACAATATCTTCAACTCCTGTTGCATGCATAAGACAATCAATAATGTCGTCCTGGTTCACCCCTTGTGCAACCGCATCGTTATAGACAGTAGTCAGAGTAAAAGACATTTCAGCAAGCTGGGCATCGGTCATGCGCATCATTGCCTGACTTTCGTCAATAGTCAAGTGATATTTGTCCTTATCCTGCAATATCTGCTGCTGTATCATCCGGCCATCATCGATAAAAGGCTGCAGCATTTGGGTGGCTTCGCTTGCAGTAAGTTCGTTACCGGCTGCGCGCGATGAATACTTGATGGTATGCCAAATTTTGAACGTGGCATCTTTGTAGACATCTTCACTCACACCGCCGTCGATAACCGTTGCACTTTCTGTCTGCTTTTCAGCTACTGTCGGAGTTTCTGTTTCATGCTCGCTGCATGCGCTCATACCGATTATTACACTACCTCCAATGAGTGAAGATGCGAGGACTACCGAACACATGGCTTTTAAGTTCTTTGTTTTCATGATTGTAAGGTTTTAATAGTTAGTAATGATGAGTAGGTGTTGGCAAATGTAATTGATTTTTTTGATTTACCAAATAAATTGTCGAATAATTTTATAAATTGATGAAAAAATATCTGTTTATGGGCACTTTGTTGCATTATTTGGTAGAGGAATGGTCATTGCTTTTCGAATGGGAGAAATCCTCCGAAATAGACTACGGCCAAGACGGGCAAAAGTATTAGCCACAGCATATCCCACTTATTTTTCTTTAAGATGTGAATGACTACTTGTTTTACCGAACTTTCTGTTGCCCATTCTGTGCGTAATTGCTTACAAGCGTAATAGGCCCAACCTATATATACCGGCCAAAATAAAATGAGCAGCCATTCAGAGCGGATTATCACAATCAATAGGCATACAATGTCGCGCAGCATATCCAACGTGTCCTTCCTGTCTTCGATTTTAGTCATATACGTCATTTTTTCAATTTCCTATTTGTTGAGTTCACCGGCAAAATAGGCTACGGTAAAGATTATGAAGAACAAAAGCCAATAAATATCCCATTTTTTGTTCTTCCATATATATTTGCATACTCCTTTTAGTGAATTTTCCGTTTTCAGCTCAGCCTGCAAAAGTTTGACGGTATAATAAGCCCAAAATAATAATAAGGGCCAAATGATGTGGTATAACCATTTGAAATCGGTCATCTTTTGTAGGAGTAAAATCCATAAACATGCTATACCTATCCAATCTTTTTTATCTTCCATAATGAATGTTTATGACGAATTTGTTTGCTTTCAGTAATCGTTGGAGTTTCTGTTTTATGCTCGCAGCGTGCGCTCATACCGACGATTACACTGTTTCCATCCCGTGAATATGCGAGGACTACCGACACACATGGCTTTCAAGTTCTTTGTTTTCATGATTGTAAGGTTTTAATAGTTAGTAATGATGAGTAGGTGTTGGCAAATGTAATGATATTTTGGGTAATATGCAACCATTATGTTAGCTGAAATGCGTAATTCTGAGTTTTGGTGTAATTTTGAAGCAAAATGGAAATAGGTGGAAAGCGCGACCCGGTGCTTGCCCGCAGATGAGGGCGGCGTGAAGTAGTTGCAGGAGTGTTATTAAACGTAATGGGATGGTAAAATACCTTTTATTTCAAGCCCATTTGGGCAGCTTCCGCGTTTGTCTGAATTAGTTCCGAGCTTGTTGAAATTAGTTCCAAGCTTGTCTGAATTAGTTCCGAGCTAGTTTCAACAACAAAAGAGTTAAAAATAAGACCCTTGGAACGCGTTCTCCCCATCCTTGAACAGGTTGAACTTAGGGTTGAATGAAAAAAACGGACGATGAAGCAGTTGCGACACTGCGTTCATCGTCCGTGGTGTATAAGGTTGTCAGGGCAAAATGGCCCAAGGGGCAAGGTATGGAGTCCCTGACGTTAAGCGTTTACTTCAAGCGTTTGAACGTGAATACGCCCTTTGTGGTAGTAACCTTTTCGAGGTACAGACCGCTGACGGGAGCAGCGATGCGCTGACCCTGCAGGTTGAAGTATTCGCGAGCAATCACTTCGCCTTCGATTTCGGTGTTGGCCAAAGCATCTTCGATGCCCGAGGGCTTCGAGGTGAGGTCGAGCGTGTAGCTGCGGTAGTTGTTGAGGTCGCTGAAGCTATCGTACATAAAGCTAACCATCTTCTTGCCGTCGGGGGTGAAGATGCAAGTACCCGACACGAGGCTGTCTTCGACAGTGGTGACGTTTTGATTGTTTTCTTCGTCAACAGTTATTTTTTCGACAGTGAAGCGGTAGTTCTCGTCGAGGAACTTGTTCAGGTCGTCGCGGCCTTCAGCCTTGAGCCATTCGTCGATGGACATCGACTTATCGGCATTGGCAGGCATGATGTACGAACTGCGGGTAGGTTCGTTGAAGGGAGTTGCATGCACGAGCATACCGTCGTTGGTGATGCTGGTGGTGAGGTTATTCTTGAGGTCGGCCTCCTTCACGTTGTCCTTTTCGCTGTCGAGGGTAATGACAGCAGGCGTACAGCTTGATTCCCAACCTCTTTCGTCAGACCACTGCAGGGTGCTGCCCAAATATTTACCGTTGGCCGAAATCAAGGCATTGTTGTAGGCATACGATGTGCCGTAAGTAACTCCCTTCAGTTTTTCCTGGAAAGCATAGTAGTCTTCCCAATATTGTGAACTGGCCAATTCGTAAGACTGTGATGCAGCCGTGAACTCAGCTTTCTTAGCAGGGTCGCTAATGTAGTCGCCCTGGTTGTATTCGGGGTTGGGGGGTACTTCTTCAAAACCAATCAAACCGTTCTGATAGTCTTCGTATGCTTGAGCGTATTCCTGTATGGCCTTGTTGTAGGTCACATAGTCCTCTTTGCTAAAGTAGTCGGTAGCCTTGGGTTCTTTGGGCTCAACGGGAGCCTTGCCAATCAAGGCCAGTTTTTCAGCGTTCCAGAGTTTGCTGGTGCCCTTGAGCTGCTGCTGCCAGGTGCCATCGGCATTTTCGGTGAGGAGAATGGGGTAAACAACGAAACCATCGTTGCTGGTAACCTGAACAACGATTCGTTTGCCGTCGGCCGAAATGTCAGTAGCAAGAACTGACTGGGGCTCCAGACCTACGTAGTCTTTGTTGGGGAAGGGCAGTGCTTTGCATTCGTAGCTGCCATCTTCCTTCTGCGTCCAGATAACGGGGTAAGTCATCATGTTGGCACCGCCCATGTCTGCACCATCGTAAGCCAGGAAGCCCACAATGCGTTTGCCGTCGGGGGTGATGGAGTTGGCTTCGTTCATGGTGCTACCTTGACCCGTGAGCATGGGCAGGGGCGTAATTTTTCCGTCCTTGAAGATAACAGCACCATTGGTACTTGCACCAACTGCCGTACCGTTTTCGGTGATAACGCTGCTGCCTAAGCCGGCAGAATAGTATTCGCCTTCGTTGCCAATGTAGTCGTAGAACTTTCCAGTTTCGGTGTTGTAGACACGGATCGATTCAAGTCCGCTTTCAATGAGCCAAGTACCGTTGGCCGATAAGTTGGTGAACTGATTGCCTTTGTAATCGGTTGCACCGGGAGTTTGAGCCAGGGTGCTACCAGCGAGGCATGCACAAGCCAATGTAAGTAGAGTTTTCTTCATAGTTCTCTGGGTATTTAAAGATTGGTGTATTCTTGTTGGTAAATCATGCGGCAAGCCGTCACGGCCCGAGGCCATGCGCCGCTTTGCGTGGCGGCTTGCTGCACGGAGTAAGCATGTTGCTTCAGTGAGTTACAGAATGACCTTTTTTACCTGTACCCCCTTGTTCGTGGTGGTTTTGAGCAGGTAAACGCCAGTGGTGGGCTGAGCCACGCGCTGTCCGTTGAGGTTGAAGTATTCGCGGCTGAGCACTTGTGCATCGGCCGTTTCGGCTGCATCAATGCCCGTGTCGGTGGGGTCAATAACCTTTACGACGTTGGCATTGAGAATTTGAGCCTGATAGATGTCGGTGGTCGAACCATTGATGTAGGCCACAGCTTTCAGGTTCTTTGCCGTCCAAATTTCAGGAATGGTGGTAGTAAAGGTGTGGCTGTAGGTATTGCCATTCCATTCAATGGCATCGCCCAGCATCTTGGTGAGCGTGCAGCGGAACACGTGGAAGTGTATCTTTTCGCCGCTACCAGATTGTTCGTGTTCGGTTTCCACCTTGTCCTCGGTGAGCAACACGGTCAGGCTGTTATCTTTGTAATATTTTTCAACAAGATTGTTCTTTTCGCCCGATACGGTCACTTTCAGCGTGCGGGTGGCAGCGTCGTATTGCTGGTCAATGTTTACCGAAACGAAAGCAGCGGTTTCGGCACAGCGCAGGTAGCTGGGTTTAACTATTGCCACACCTTCGGTGGGCGATGAATAACCAATACCAATCAGAGGAGCAAACTTAGGATCGGAGACCTCGAGGAAACGACGGTCGAAGCTGGCTCTGGGAGCATCTTGCAATCCTAAAAAATTGCCTACTTCGTACGAATCATTTACAGTCAGAGTGTCTCTTCCGTAGCCAATGTGATGGGTTACCCATACATAGTCGTCGCGGTCATTGAGCAGCTTGGTAAGCAGGGCATGTCCGTAGGGGCAATTACCGCAGGCCAAAGTGCTGAAATGTTCAACAAGCACCTTGCGCGGGAAGCTGGTGGTGTAGCAGGCAAGTTTGTGCGAAAGGGTGTCGTTGCCTTTGTAAGCGTTGTCTGATTCAATCCACACTTTCAATGCGTTGTCGCCCTCGGCACACTCAGCCGTCGGCACCTTTACAGTGAGTTTTTGCGAATTGCCCACTGCAATGCTACCCCCATTGGTAGGAACTTCCGTGGTTTTGCCGTTGAGGCTGTATTTAACCTTGGGCATATTCACAGCTTGTGTGCTGTAGTTGCTAATGGTAAGCGACATTTGAGCCTCGCTGCCAATCTTGTAGAAGTCGGTATTGAAGGTGCAGCTTGCCATAGCCACGTCGTCGTTGGCCGTTTCACCGTTGAGGTCGATTACAGCTTGCAGCGCATGTGCACCGTAATCGCTGGCGAAATTGGTCCAATCCATGCCGGGGAGCTTGACAAGGCAGCTGTAGTCGTTGGTTGCATTCGGCACATCGTCGCAAACAATGCCTTTGCCGGCAGGTGCCGTGCCCGAGTAACCCACAATGAGGTCCTCGCCCGTAATGACGTAAGGCGTTTTGAGCAAAACTTCTACCCAACCTTCGGTGGTGATGCCACCGGGGCGTACGAATGAACCGGGAATGGCTGTGCCATCGAGCGAATGGCGAAGCCAAACAGCTAACTTCTCGATGCCGGGACGTGTGTAGACTCTGATTTTGCGTACGATGCCACCTTTATAAGGCATCATGCGTGCAGAAGGAAACTTAATGGCAGCCTGAAAGGGGATATTAAGTTTTTTGTCAAACGAAATGGTGGGCGTCGATTCATTGATGTTGTTGTCAACGCAGTAGCCCACGTTTGTGCTCTGTTGAGCGTACGTTTCAACTGTTAGCAACGTCAGAAACATCACTAACAAATAGCGTAATTTATTTATCATATACTGTTATTTTGGTTGCAAAAATACAAAAACTTTATGATAGAACCAAAGTTTTGCTTAAATATTTGTAGACTTTTTATTAAAAAATAAATAAGCGAATAAATATACCTATTCTTACAGGCAATAGTGATAAGAATACAATTTTTATTCGGACTCTCTTTTAAATAAAAACGAAAAGGTCTGTTTTGAAAATTCAGATAGATGACTTTCAAAACAGACCCGGGAATGTCAGAATGTAAATGCTTTTTGTTTGCTGCTTGCAAACTTCTAAACAAGCCGTCAGCCTTTTGCTTGCATGCTGTGCATAAGTGTGCAGACAGTACAAGAGCGCGGTCAGCGATTGTCGAAATCGATGGTTTCGCCATGCGTCGTGATGCCACGCACCGAAATGTCGAGCACCTGCTTTTCGTGTGCATTCGTAAAGAAAATGAGGTGGGCGCGCCCGTTGGCATCGGTGCGCACCGAAGGCGCCCAGTGAAGCGTGCGACGGAGGTCGGAAGCCGAAGGGAGGTCGAAACTGCGGTAATTGGGCGCATAGAAACGGCGGCGGTGCGAAAAGCCCTGAATCCGACGCTTTTCCTTGCCCTTGGTCGAGCGGTAACGCGCGTGGTCGGGGTTTTCGTACATATACATTTTATACTTCTCGCGGCTGAAACGCTTGATCTTGCCGCTCACCGCATCGGTTTGCTGATTTTCGTGGACGATGCTCACCGACTTGATTTCCTCGGCCTGAATGTCGCTGTAAAGTTCAGGAAAACGCTGCACGAGCGGCCCGAGCAATTCATTGTTCAAATACACCACGATGGGCAGCCCCCGGTACGTCCAGTCGGGCTGCAAGGCACGACCCGCAAAGTCGCTCTGCGCAATCATATCCTTGGGGTCGACCCCTATTTGTGCACCCTTTTCCCCGCTGCCGCCCGATACCGACGGCATGGGAGCCCCCGATGTCGCGTCGGGGTTGCCCGTGATGTGTCTTTCAGCATCGCGAGCCGACTGCGCACTGGCCGCAGCCTGCGAAGCCAGGGCAGCACCCACCGAAGCCGAACGGCTGTGTTCAAAGTTGCTTTCGAGCAAGGCCAGCAAGTCGTTGATGTAGCCCGGAGCCAGCCCCATATCCTTCACATGTTCGCACTCCTGCTCAATGTTGTAGAACTTTGTGGCCCGCTGCATGCCGTGCTTCTCGCCCCCACGCCAAGTGTAGCGGTTGCCCGTAAAGCCCCGGTATTTGTTTTTCACCTTTACATTCGCCTCGCCCAGCATGGTAGGCAGTGTACGCGGAATGGTGTCGGTCCATGCAAAGGTAAGCGGTTCGCGAAGGTGCGCTCCGCCCCCGGCTGCACGGCGCGACGCATTGTCGGTCGGTGTAGTAAGCGCCAGTTCAGGCCCGGTAAATGCGTGCGGACTCGGTGCAAACCAGCGGTCGAGCGTCAGACGTCCCCATTTGCGCTTACCCTGATCGTTGGTCGAAGTGAACTGCGCAATGAAGTCGCCCGTGAAGTCGATGTTCGACTCAAAGGCAAAACGCCCCAGGCTGTCGGTACGCGTTTCCCCCTCGATGCGGTCGCCGTTGAGCGAATAAGCCAGCAGTTGCAAGTTCATGAACGGCTGCGGTTCGCGTTTGTTGTTTTCCTTGAACAGCGTACCCCTCACAATCAGTTTGTCCTCGATGGGCTGCACCGTCTGAAAAGTGTCGGCCGCGCATAGCGTGGCAAAATCCGAAGCCGTCCAACCCTGCACCATCAGCAACAAGTCGAGCCGGCGGCGGTGCAAGGCATCGTTGGCCGCAAAATAGCTTTCGGGGCGGTGAATGTAGCCCCGCAGTTCCGAAGCCAGCAGCAAGTCCGTGCTCATGTTGCAGTCGGCATTTTCAATCAAGTTCCCCTCCTCGTCGCGCACAGCCACCGACACCGTAGTACTCACCCCCTTGCCCTGGCTGTCGGTAAGTTTCAACTCAAGAACAGCAGGCGAAAACGCCGCATACACCGCCTCGTTCTGTCGCACCTCCACCTGTATAGGGTGCTGCATGGAAGCCTCGTGCCCCTCGCACCACACCAGACGCGACGCCCGGCTTTGTCCGTCAAGGTCGAAAAGTTCGATGCGGTTCACCCCCCGGCGCAAGGCCCTTTCGGGAATCAGAATCTCGACCGGGTCGGAAGAAACCGAGAGCGTGTCGAAAAAACAAGCCTTTTCGCGGCAAAAAGCCGCCAGTCCCAGCAATTCGCCCCCGGCCGCAGCCGAATCGTTGGCCGCAATGCTCACAAACAATCCCTCGTGCGTCCATTGCGTATGCAGTGCATAGGCCGAAGCAGGCGAGGGCAGTGCAAAGGCACCTTGTGGCAAGGCACGCCGACCGCCATCTGCCGCAAGGCTGTTGGGCGCAGGGTTCGTCTGTTCCTCTTTAAGGAGCGCGTAGCCCCCGGCAAAATCGGCAGGCAGCACAAACGACCCCATGCCCTCGTGTTCCACCATCGCCTCGCTCACCACTTCGCCCCGTTCGTTGCAAATCAGCAGCGTGTCGGTGAGCGGAAAGCCCCGTCCGTCAGTCAGCTTGAAAGCCACCTGCTGCGCCACCCCCTTGGCCCTCAGTCCGCCCTCGGGAAAGAACGAAAGCAACTTTTCGGTGCTATCTCCCTGCACGTAAGGGCGCGGTGCACCGTAAGTTACCCGTTTGTTGGGCGTAGGTTCGGGAATGGCCAGTTCGTTGAGCGACAAATCCTTGTTGCGCGGCGACCCCATTTGCGGGTTGGCCGTGGTGAACACCGGGAAAACGCGCGAAAAGCACGCCGCGTCGTCCCAGTTGGTCATGGCGCGGGTGTAGGCCCTCACCTCGTAGTAACCGGCGCGAACCGGCAAGTTCAGGCTCAGCGAACCGTCGGCCTGACCGAGTGAGTCGATGCGCAGTGTCTGTTTCTCCATCAGCTGCCCGTCGGCATTGAGCAGCTCCACGTAAAGCACGCGGCTCAGCGTTGTGGGCTGCAGCGTCGAGGCCCGCACCACGTAGGCCTTGTACCAAATGGTGTCGCCTTCGAGGTAGGCCGAATTGTCGAAATGCAAGTACACCTTTTCGCGCGGATAGTTGTAGTCGAAGCGCGAAGCCTGCTTGAAATGTGCAAACAAGCGTTCGGTTCGCTCCTTCAGCGTTTCGGATTGTTGGGCGCAGAGGGGCAGTGCATGTGCCGCAAGGAGCAGTAAGCAAAAAGTGATGACCCTATATATATAATAAGGAGTAGATGTAGAAGGAGTATATGTAGATGTAGAAGGAGTATATGTAGAATAATGGGTAAATATGTGATAAGAATTGGGCTTGTGGCAAGCACCAGGCTGGCTGCAGCAAGCAGCGTCAGGCACAGTATGGCAAAAGCAATGATTCATGGTGAAGCAAAAATTTGAAATCAAAAAGCACCGGCACGGAACCCCGATATTTCACACCTTGGCTTCGCGGCAGTTTAGGGCTGTAAAATTACGCTTTTTGCCCAAGGTGTGTGTGAATGTCTGGTAAAAAACGGCAAAACAAGCGCGCCAAAGCTCAAAAAACTCATTTCGCGCCGCACAAATGGAAAAAGCCCCGAAGTAATTTGGGTATTTCGGTTTTTTATTGTTACTTTTGCGTGATTTACAGTGGAAAATAAAATCAAAATTTTAATACACAATTCAGATGAACGTGATAACGAAAACCGTTTCGCTGCCTGACGGACGTACCATCAGCATCGAAACCGGCAAACTGGCCAAGCAAGCCGACGGCGCAGTTATGCTGCGTATGAACAACACCATGCTGCTTGCTACCGTATGTGCTGCCAAAACCGCACAGCCCGGTACAGACTTTATGCCCCTCCAGTGCGATTACAAAGAAAAATACAGTGCCGCAGGTCGTTTCCCCGGTGGCTTCACCAAGCGTGAAGGTCGTGCCGGCGACTACGAAATCCTTACTTCGCGTTTGGTCGACCGTGCACTCCGTCCCCTCTTCCCCTCAGATTACCACTGCGAGGTTTACGTTAACATCACGCTCTTCTCGGCCGATGGCGTAGACATGCCCGACGCATTGGCCGGTTTTGCCGCTTCGGCTGCTTTGGCTGCCAGCGACATCCCCTTCGACGGTCCGATTTCTGAAGTTCGTGTGGCCCGCATCAACGGTGAATACGTGGTGAACCCCACCTTCAAGCAGCTCGAACAGGCCGACATGGACATCATGGTAGGTGCTACGGAAGACAACATCATGATGGTGGAAGGCGAAATGGACGAAGTGCCCGAAAGCGCACTCCTCGAAGCCCTCAAGGTGGCACACGAAGCCATCAAGCCCATGTGCCAGCTCCAAAAGGAACTCTCGAAAGAACTCGGCACGGACGTGAAGCGCGAGTACGACGACGAAATCAACGACGAAGAACTCCGTCAGCAAGTAAAGGACGAGTGCTACGCTCCGGCATACGCCATTGCTGAGGCCGGCGACCACGACAAGCACCAGCGCGAAGAAGCCTTCACCAAAATTCGCGAAGACTTCAAAGAACGCTATGCTGCCGCTCACCCCGAACTCACGCCCGACGAAATCGAAGAAAAGAACGCGCTCGTTGACCGCTACTACCACGACGTGGAACGCGATGCCATGCGCCGTTGCATCCTCGACGAAGGCAAGCGTCTCGACGGACGTAAAACCACCGACATCCGCCCCATCTGGTGCGAAGTGTCGCCCCTGCCCATGCCTCACGGTTCGTCAATCTTTACCCGTGGCGAAACTCAGGCTTTGGCTACCGCAACACTCGGTACGAAACTCGATGAAAAGATGGTTGACGATGTACTCGACAAGAGCTACATGCGCTTCCTCCTTCACTATAACTTCCCTCCCTTCTCAACCGGCGAAGCTAAGGCTCAGCGTGGCGTAGGCCGTCGCGAAATCGGTCACGGTCACTTGGCATGGCGCGCATTGAAGGGACAAATTCCTGCCGACTTCCCCTACACCGTACGTGTAGTGAGCGACATTCTCGAATCAAATGGTTCGTCGTCAATGGCCACCGTTTGTGCCGGTACGCTCGCCCTCATGGATGCCGGTGTGCCCATCAAGGCTCCCGTCAGCGGTATCGCCATGGGTCTGATTAAGAACCCCGGTGAAGAAAAGTATGCCGTGTTGAGCGACATCCTCGGTGACGAAGACCACCTCGGCGACATGGACTTCAAGACCACCGGTACGGCCAAGGGTTTGACCGCTACGCAGATGGACATCAAGTGCGACGGCCTTTCATACGAAATTCTTGAAAAGGCACTCGCTCAGGCTAAGCAGGCTCGCGAACACATCCTCGGCAAGATTCTTGAAACCATGGATGCACCCCGCGCCGAACTCAAACCGCACGTTCCTCGCATCGAAGCCTTCGAAATTCCCAAAGAATTCATCGGAGCAGTTATTGGCCCCGGCGGCAAGATTATTCAGGGCATGCAGGAAGAAACCGGAGCTACCATCACCATCGAAGAAGAAGACGGTGTGGGCAAAATCCAGGTTTCGGGTCCCAACAAGGAAAGCATCGACGCAGCCATCGCACAGATTCGCGCCATCGTTGCCATTCCCGAAGTAGGCGAAGTTTACGATGCCAAGGTAATGAGCATCATGCCTTACGGTTGCTTCGTAGAGTTCATGCCGGGCAAGGAAGGCTTGCTCCACATCTCTGAAATCAGCTGGAAGCGTCTTGAAACGGTTGAAGAAGCCGGTTTGAAGGAAGGCGACCACATTCAGGTGAAGCTCCTCGAAATCGACGAAAAGACCGGCAAGTTCCGCCTGTCGCACCGCGTACTCGAAGAAAAGCCCGAAGGATGGGAAGAACGTCCCGCACGTCGTCCCCGTCGCGAAGGCGGTGAAGGTCGCGCACCCCGTCGTCCCCGTCAGGAATAATATTTTCCGTAGCGAGTAGCATTTCTCGCCACGCGTAAAATTATAACCCCATTTCCCCTTGCAGCTACATGCCTGCGAGGGGATTTTTTTTACGCTATTTTTACTCACTATCCTAAACCGATGTGCAATTAGGCGCGAAATATCGACCACTTTGTTAGCAAGATGCGGAAAATTACCCCCTTATTTGTGGTGGATTTTAAAACATTCACTATCTTTGCATAAATTACAATAATAACAAAACCATCTACGCATTATGAAAAATGTAAAGAAGGTGCTTGCTTCGCTTTGTGTAGCGATGCTGGCAACACCCGTTGCTTTTGCTCAAAGCAATGGCGAGAAAGAAAAGGCAGACTATCCGCACATGTTTATCGGTGTGCAAGGTGGTGGCCAAGTGACGTTTACCAACTACAAGGCATCGAAGCTCATTACTCCGATCGGTGCTTTCAGCGTAGGCGGCATGTTCACGCCCGCTGTCGGTGCCCGTATCCATGTGAGCGGTTTTAACGAAAAGGGCGGACTCAAAAGCCTGAACAAAACTTACGACTACAAGTTCGTGACCTCAAACCTCGACTTGATGCTTAACCTTTGCAACGTGTTTGCGCCCAATAAAAATCATACCATCAACGCCTACCTTATTGGTGGTGTAGGTTTGGGCTATGCTTGGGACAACGACGACCTCAAAGGCATGATGAGCCAGGCCACGGAGCAAAACCTCAACTTTAAGTGGGCCGACGACCGCCTCGTTCACAACTTCCGCGTAGGTATGCAGCTCGAAGCCGAGCTTCACCGCAACGTAGGTTTGAACCTCGAAGTAACGGCCAACAACCTCCACGACCGTTTCAACTCAAAGGTTAACGGCAAGGGCGACTGGCAGCTTCAGGCCATGCTCGGTTTGAACTTCAAGTTTGGTTTCAAGAAGAAGAAAGCAGCACCTGCTCCTGCTCCGGCTCCTGCCCCCGCACCAGCACCTGCTCCCGCCCCGGCTCCTGCACCTGCTCCCGAGCCCAAACCCGAGCCCAAGCCCGAGGTGAAGAAGGAAACCAAGCGTCTCGAAGTGTTCTTCGTGATTAACAGCGCTACTCCCAATGCCAGCGAAGAAGCCAAGATTAAGCAAGTAGCCGACTGGCTCAAGGCTAACCCTAAGGCCGAAATCGAACTCGTGGGTTACGCTGATGCCGGAACCGGTACGGCCGACGTTAACCGTCGCATTTCAGAAAAGCGTGTGAACAAGGTAGCCAAGCTCCTCACCGAGAAGTACGGCATCGAAGCTTCACGCATTTCAAGCTCGTTTAAGGGCGACACCGTTCAACCGTTCAAAGCCAACGACGAAAACCGTGTGGTTATCGGTTTGAGCGAAATCGAAAAGTAAGATCGTTTCACTTTTCATAATTCTCCATTATTGACATTCTCCTTTCTTTTCTTCTAAAGAAAACTGTCATGGTGCCTGCGATTGTCTATATGACAGTCGCAGGTTTTTTTTAGGCCTATTATGTTCATGGCTCTAAAAAAAATGAAATCGGATATAACATTTTATCGCATTCCGATTTCCAAAACGTACGAAGCACCCACGTTTACCCACCCAATTCCCTCTGAGCCAAAAAAACTCCATACAGTCAAGGAAAAACTGTATGGAGTACAATATCAAAGTGTGACGCAGCGAACATATTTGCCGTTTGTAGGTGTTTGTAAGCGGAAAGTAGGGATTGAAAAAAAGAAACATTGCACAAGCAGTCCCCGAATCTGAGTCCTATATACTGAAACGGAACTGTTGCTTCTGTTCTTTTCCGCATGGTAACTTATTCTCCTATTCCCTATGTGTAGGGTAAGTATGGAGGTCCTACGCGCCATGTTCTGTGAGGTTAAAATAGGAAGGTTGCAAAGGCGCGTAGCGTTACACTTGAATTTGTTGCTTCATTGATGTGTGGCAAAATTACCACATTCCAACCAATATCTTTTGACCTTTTTAGCCTCATGTTGAAAAGTATCATTTCATCGCATACATAAAATGCCCTTAAAATGTAAAAAAAACGCCCATTTCATCGCCCATTTTACCTTGAAAATGCTTTTTGCATCATTTGAATATTTACTTAATTCTTTTGTCTAAAAATACCGTTTATCTTTGTTGCACCGAACGAATTTGCGTAAATTTGCTATCGAACAGCCCATGCCAAACAGTTTGTTCACCCCTTTTCACCCTTCGACGTATTAACCCCTTATTTCATTATGCTCTCGAAAGTAAACACCTCAGCCGTCAACGGGCTGTCGGCCATGCCCGTATTTTTGGAAGTCAACTGTCAGCAACTCCATGCCCAAGATGCCACGAGCCTCTATTTCATGGTAGGGCTTCCCGACAATGCCGTGCGCGAGAGTAAATTACGCGTCGAAAATGCCCTGTTGAGCAGCGGCGTCAAACTGCCCGACCGCATGAAGTTCACCATCAACTTTGCCCCCGCCGATGTGCGCAAGGAAGGGTCGGGCTACGATTTGCCCCTTGCCCTCGGACTCATGGCATCGGTAGGGCAGGTGCCCGCCGAAAAGTTGTCGCGCTATGTACTCGTTGGCGAACTCGGACTCGACGGCTCCATTCGCCCCATCAAGGGTGCACTCAGCATAGCCATTAAAGCCCGCGAGCAGCAGTACGAAGGACTCATCGTGCCCCGCGACAATGTGCGCGAAGCCGCCGTGGTCAACAAACTCAAGGTCTACGGAGCCGACCATTTGCAGCAGGTTATCGACTTTTTCAAGGGCGAAGACAGCCTGCAACCCACCCTTGTCAACACGCGCGAAGAGTTCTATGCCGCCCAATCACAGTTCCCTTTTGATTTTGCCGACGTCAAAGGGCAGCAAAGCGTAAAGCGCGCCTTCGAAGTGGCCGCTGCCGGCGGACACAACATCATGCTCATTGGTGCCCCCGGTTGCGGCAAGAGCATGATGGCCAAGCGTTTGCCCGGCATTTTGCCCCGGCTCACCCTGACCGAAAGCCTTGAAACCACCCAAATTCACTCCGTAGCCGGCAAGCTCGGCGCAGAAACCTCGCTCGTGGCGCAACGCCCCTTCCGCTCGCCCCACCACACCATTTCCGACGTCGCCCTGATTGGCGGCGGCACCTCGTGTAAGCCCGGCGAAATCAGTTTGGCGCACAACGGCGTACTGTTTCTCGACGAACTGCCCGAGTTTTCGCGAACTGCCCTCGAAACCCTCCGTCAGCCCCTCGAAGACCGCGAAATCACCATTTCGCGTTCCAAATACACCGTCACCCTTCCCTGTTCCTTCATGCTTGTGGCCTCGATGAACCCTTGCCCCTGTGGCTACTACAATCACCCCACCCACGAATGCAAGTGTTCGCCTGCCCAAATTTTGAAATACAAAAATCGCATTTCCGGTCCGCTGCTTGACCGCATCGACATTCAGGTTGAAGTAACCCCCGTCAGTGTGGCCGACCTTGCGCAAGCCCCCGCCGGCGAACCGAGCAGCGTGATTCGCGAAAGGGTGGTGGCAGCGCGCCAAAGGCAGACCGAACGCTACAGTGCCTTTCGTGGCATACACTGCAATGCCCAAATGACGCGTGCCATGCTCGAAACCTACGCCCGCCCCGATGCCGACGGTGCCGCCGTGCTTGAACGCGCCATGCACCGCCTCGACCTTTCGGCCCGTGCCTACGACCGCATACTCAAAGTGGCCCGCACCATTGCCGACCTCGATGCCTCGGAAGCCGTGCTCGAACGCCATATCAAGGAGGCTGTGAACTATCGCAACCTCGACCGCGGCTCGTGGGGCGAATAAAACTTTTTTTCTGTACTAACTCTTTAATTTTTTACGCCTTATGAAAAACTTTGTTCAACGCATCCTTACCTCGGGTCTTTGCCTGGCCTCGTTTTTGATGATTCAGCCCCTCTATGCTTCGTGTAGCAGCCCCTTGGCTTCGAAGCTACAGACCGAGGTGGCAACGGTTGGCAACGAACACCAAATTCCGCTTCAGAAATTCAGCAAACTGGAAGTGGTGGCCAATTTTCATGTCATCGTCACGCAGAAAAAAGGCAGCCCCAGGCTCACCCTGCGTACCAACGACAACTGGAAGGACTTGGTGCGCTTAGCCGTAGATAACGACAGACTGATGATTCAGCCACAGAAAGGCAGATACTTCGATGCAGACAAAGCCGGACGCATGCTGCTGTATCTTGAAGTGGAAAACCTTTCGGAAGTGAAATTACAGGGTTCGGGCAACATCGAATTTGCGCGTTCGTTCAAGGCCGACAATCTGCAGCTGGAACTCGTAGGGTCGGGCGACATCGACTTCCTGCAGTCGTTGCGCTGTCAGAACAGCCTTAACATTAAGCTGCAAGGCTCGGGCGACATCGACTTCAACCAGGGAGCCGATGCCAAAGAAGTGAACATCTGTTTGTTGGGTTCGGGCGACGTTACGTCAGAAGGTATGCTTTGCAGCCAAAACAAAATGAAAGTCGATTTGCAGGGTTCGGGCGACATCGATATGAAGAAAATCAAAGCCTATAATGCCGAAATCAGTTTGATGGGTTCGGGCGATTTCGAAGCCGACGATGTAGACCTTGCCACGCTCAATGCCTCGGTGCAGGGTGCGGGAAACATGGACTTAAAGGGCCGTGTCGAGTCGGTTAATTACAGTGTGTTAGGTTCGGGCGTTATCAATGCCGCACAGCTCAAAGCCAAACGTGTCAAGGTAAATGTCAACGGTTCGGGCACGCTCAAGTGTCATGCCGACGAATTGCTTGAAGGTTCGGTCGAGAACTGCGGCAATTTGGAAATTAGCGGCAAATCGCGCGTCGAAGTGTCATCCAGCCGACAAGGCACCGTGCGCCGTTTGTAGACCATGCCCTTTGTTGCATAAGCTGATGGGGCAAACTTAACGCCTTTCCAAAATGCCGATGCAGAAAACAGCCAAACGTACTCGTTCGTGCTACACGAATGAGTCGCGTCTGGCTGTTTTCCACATCGGCATTATTTGTGTGTAGAATTTACGGAATCAGATTCGAATCGTCTTAAATATATTTTTACGTGTAAGTGGAAAGTGCTGACAGAAGCCCATACAAATCAGAGATAATGCCCATAAAGCCATTGAACCTGCAAAAATGTGGTCGCACAAACCGGGTACAGCTATTTTCAGGATGAAAAGTAATAAACATATCCCAGGTAAGAGCATATAGTTTAAAGCAGTCCATTTTTTAAATAATCCAGTAGGACAAATGTAGTACACCTGATTGTCGTCATCAGCATCTATTGATGCGATTGTATAGGTGAAAGTGCTGGGATACCTCAATTTAACAACAATCTGTTCACCTTTCTTTGTGTCCAAATCATAATAATCCTGTTGAGTTGGGCAACTGATTGTTTTTTGTGCGTCTTTGCCTATAACGATTCGTGCAAATAATTTGTCGAATCCTCGATTTACAATAATTTTCATGTTGCAGTAAGGTTATGTTGTTTAGTGAACTACTTAAGTAGGCGTTCAAAATTATTTTTACATTTGAATTGCGGTACAAGAACGTAATACAAAGTAAAAATACTTCGATAGAATTATATAAAATAATTTTGAACACTTACTTAACATCAAAATATAGACCAGCGGCAGCTGAAGCAGCAACGGCTGCAGGTCCTGATGCAACAGCAGCACCCAAGAATGCTCCTGCAGTATCTGCTGCAGCTACGACAGTAACATATTCAGCTTTTGAAAGTTTATTATCATCTTCTTTTTTTTCTACTGTTGCTTCTTTTTTCTCCTCTTTTTTCTCCTCTCTCTTTGGAGATTTAGTGCTATTATAAACATTTTCGGAGGATTTGTTTACGTCATTTTCTATTTTTATCCATGATTCTACATTTTTAGAATTTGTCCAATACTCTATTGAACCATATAATACACCAAGAACTTGTGTGAGTGTTTGTTTTTCTTGCTCAGTACTGCACTTTGAAGCATAGGTGTTATAAGTTTCAATAATAATAATATGCAAGTCTTCAAGTAAATCACTATTGTCAAATATTTCATCATCTTTAAAACAACTCAAATGATTCTTGATTTTTTCCATACATTCATTGGCTGCTGTTTTAGCAACATCTGTGGATATATTGCTTCTCGTTTTTGTCAATGACGGTATATGACCATTGAATAAAAGTTTCTTTACTGGAGCTATTTCTTGCATAATTTTTTGTGCAGAATCCTTTTCGCAAATACTAATTACATATTTATCCAATACCTCATCCAATTGTTTGGGTGTGCATATATTTTTATAAGTTTTCTGTACATCATTTTTAATATAATCTAAGCCCGAATTATGGATGTTCGCATATTCTTGTAGAATGTTTTTTGAATCTAAAGAACTAATATTAATTTGTTCATCATTGCTACATGATATAAACAAAGCGGCAATAATAAAGACAAAGATTAGACCTGATAGAGTGTAATTTTTACTGTTCATAAAGCATTGTTTTTTGAATATTGAATGCAAACTGATGCAGCAGCAGTATTGAATTCATTGTTGGTTAAACATTGTTTTTTTTGTCTTTTGGGATTATATAACTTAACTTTTTTCTCGGTTTTGAGTCGAAGATGTTTTGAACGTGCTTTATTTGTTCATTGGTTTAATCCCTTGAATCCGTACCACTCGAGAAGTTTTGCCTAATTAAATAATTGTAGTTTTAGATGATTCCTTTTTCTCTTGTATGGTATGGTTTCGTGAAGTATAGTTTTCGCTATTACTTTGTGAAATAAAAATACTTTTTCGTTATTTGCCATTATTGGATGTGTTTGTTTTTAAAAAGGTTCCTAAGTTTTGTTGGTAGCCTTAGTTCGCGGGCTGGCATTTTTCCCACGAATTCTTTTTATACGTATTGGCTTAGTAACCGAGTCATTTGTTCTCATATGTTTTGTTAATGGGTGCGATGTTATTTAAATCACTCACATATTCTTATATTCAATCACGGGATGTTTGTTTATTTCGTGGCAAATATATATATATATATTTACTTAGACAAATAAAATGTAAGAAATAATTGTATAAATGATGAATTTGTGATTTTTAATTATTAGAATTATTGACTATAAGTATATAACTTTGGTAGATTAATGGAAAAATGTGTAATATTGATTTGGGTTTTTAAAAATAGACAGCAGAATTGGGCAGTATGCGTTATTGTGCAACTGTTATTAGTGCATACGGAGTTTTATATAAGGTAGTGTGGGTTATTTAGTGTAAAAATTGTATATTTGTAGATATTATTTACACATTTGCAAAAAGGTGTCGTATATGCATTTTACGCCCGACAGATTTATGCCGTTTTCTTCCATCGTTTCTTCTTGCTTGCATTGAAGCAGCTTTTGGTTTGTGCAGTCTGTTGCGTGCAAACCTCCTATTTCAATGATTCACTATTTTCAGCCCCTATTTCCCCCCTGCTGCGTGATGCTGGTTTTGAGCCTGGTTATGGGTTCGATGGTAGGCGCAGTGGGCAAGCGTTCGACCCAGTACACCGCCTCGAGCAAGGTGCTCACCCTCGCCATACTTTTCGACCTTGTGGTGTGTGCGGCCAATGTGCTGGTGCCGCATATTCCGAGCTATCTGCTGGTAGACCATGCCGTGGTGGTTATTCCCCTGCTCCCCATCGAGACCTCGCTGGTGTCGATGGCCGCCTTGAAGCTGCTGCACCGCTCGCATTATTACCGTTTTGTGTTTCGGTTCGGTGTGGTTTCGGGCATTGCGCTGATGCTCATTTCGGTGTTAGCCGCCGTGTGGCAGTACTATGCCGACCTTCTCAACCTGTTAGGCTCGCCCGAGTCAACCGGTTGGCGGTTTACGAGCGTTCTGTTCTATGTGTCGCTGCTACATTTTGCAGCCACCATACTGATTAACTTTTTTGTACTCGTCAGCACGATGCTGCGCTATCGGCGCCAAATCAATAGCTACTTTGCCTATCGCGAACATCAGCACGCCTACGTCATACAGTTTGGAACCGGTTTCTACTGCCTTTACCTGCTCGCCATGCTCAGCTGCATACTGCTGTTTTACGGTGTGCCCATCATGTCGGTGTTTACCATTAGTATGACGTTGATATACATTAAAACCACGTTTTTTGTGCTCGTGGTTTGCATGTTTATCCGTTTTCACCGGCGGTATTACATCATGGAGCCAGCCCTCTATACCCTTGATGAAATCGATGAAAAGGTGGAAAATAAAGAGGCCCGCGTAACCCTCTCGTTCGGCAACGAACCTTTGCAAGCCCCTGCCGAAACAGCTACTTCGCCCGAACAGGTAGCCCCGGTTGCCCACCGCCGTGTCAATGAAAACAGCAGTTCCTGTTTGTCCGACGAAGCCCCCAGTGTGAAGTACAGGCTGGAACAATGGGTGGAGAATGACAAAAAATATTTTCTGCGCGACGACATAAACCTTTTGAAGGTGGCCGAAATGATTGGCGTATCGCCCCGTTTGCTTTCGGGCTATCTGAATTCGATTAAAGGCATCAATTTCAACCTCTACATCAATCAGTTGCGCATTGACGAAGCCCAAAAACTGATATATCGGCACCCCGAGAAGACGCTGACCGAAATAGCCTATATCACGGGATATTCGAGTGTGGCGATATTCAGCCGTTCGTTCAAACGCATTACCGGGGTTACGCCCACCCAATTCCGACAAATGTGTGTGGATCTCGAAGCGTAGACCTATGCCTCAAGGAGTTGATGCACATACAATCACATCAAAACGTGCCGACCGACGAAGCCCAACAGCCCGTCGGCCGGCACTTGTTTGGTAAGTGACCACTGCGTTTGTGCGGCAACCTTCGTGCAGTGTGACTTCTGAACGAAACGAAGTATCCGTTTTGACAAATAGTTTAATAAAGGTAAAAGGCAAATGCTGCGCTGCTGCCTGTGTTTCAGAGCAGGATTGGTGAGCGTGGGAACGCGATTGTGGTTTTTTTGAAAACGCTGATTATCAGCCG
>ULKS01003695.1_pt1 | contig 23997 bp, 16 predicted proteins | sample 1951211 | NCBI WGS metagenome assembly ULKS01 (sample SAMEA4835506, study PRJEB28245) | human gut metagenome | biome: gut microbiome; material: fecal sample | place: Denmark | collected 2008 | reverse complement strand
ACTTCAAATCGCAATTTATCGAGATGTTTGGTAATACTTCTAAAGAAATGTTGGGTAAATTTATCCAAGTAATAAGAGGTGTATCATATAAACCATCAGATGTTAAAACTGCTGATGATCCAGATACAGCAGTTATATTACGCTCAAATAATATAAATGATGCTAATTTAAATACTGATGAAGTTGTATATATTAATAAAAATAGAGTGTCTGGAGATCAATACCTTAGAGTAAATGATATAGTGGTATGTGCTTCAAATGGAAGTAAGGCTTTGGTTGGCAAAGCGGCGATTAATAAGACTCTTACTAACCAATATGCCCATGGTGCTTTTTGCCTTCTTGTAAGGCCCAATGATAACATTAATCCCGTTTACTTAAATACATTCTTCCAAACTTCTCTTTATAAGAAACAGATAGACGAGTTGGCTGCAGGTAGTAATATCCTTAATATCAAGCAAGAATATCTTACAAACATGATCTTACCATTGCCAATAATTGAAGAACAAAACAAGTTTGCCATTATTGCGGAACAGGCCGATAAATCAAAATCTTATGTTTGGACAGCATTAAAAAATTTAGAATCCATGTTAGGATATTATATAAGGCAAGTAGCCTAATCAAATAGATATAAACGAAAAATATTATATAGTTATGTTTAACGAAGATAATACAGTGGAGCAAATGCTCATAAGTGCAGCTACTCACAGTGGCTGGCAATATGTAAAGGCAAGTGATGTACCGCGAAGCACTGATTCTGTTCTGGTTGAATCTTGGTTGCAAGAGGCGTTAATCAGGCTTAATCCTATCACACTACAACAGGCCGAGCAGGTGATTTATAAACTTCGTGCCGCTATTACCTGTGGTGGAAATTTCGATGAATTAGTGACAGCCAATGATCGTTTTCGTGCATTATTGTTTACCGAGAATACAGAACCATTTGGAAAAGATGGTGAATATATCCCGATTCGTTTCTTCAGCGATGATCCTGCGGAAGACTATTGTGTAGTTACCAATCAGTGGGAATATCCAAGACCGTCTGTAGACGGAGGTAAACGATTAGATTTGGTGTATCTTATCAATGGTGTTCCTATTTGCATCGGAGAAGCGAAATCACCGGTAAGACCTCAGGTAACATGGGCAGATGGGGCTACTGATATGTTACATTATGAAAAGAGTATTCCTGAGATGTTTGTTCCTAATGTATTGACTTTTGCTACGGAAGGTAAAGAACTTCAATATGCAGGAATCTGTGCGCCAGTAGATAAATGGGGACCTTGGTTTAAGGATGAGCAGCGCCAACATGGAACTATTGAGTCTGTAAAAAGTAATGTAATAAGCTTAGTTGAACCTAATAGATTGCTTGACATCTATCGTTATTATAGCGTATTTACAGGAACATCATCAGGCAAGAAAATAAAGATTGTATGCCGATACCAACAATATTTAGGAGGTGAAGCAATAGTTCAACGAGTACTCAAAACCTATCGAGAGAAGCAAGGACCGAAGAAAGGTCTCATTTGGCACTTTCAGGGTTCAGGTAAATCATGGTTAATGGTATTTGCTGCACAAAAGCTTCGTTTGCAAAACGAATTACACGCTCCAACAGTTGTAATTGTGGACGACCGTATTGATTTGGAAGATCAGATTACTGGTGATTTTACTCGTGCAGAAATCCCCAATATTGAATCAGCCAAAACAAAAGAGGAGTTGGTAGCATTCTTCAAACAAGACCAACGTAAAATTTTAATTACCACTATCTTTAAGTTTGGTGATGTGGAAGGTGTACTTAATGAACGTGACAATATTATCTTGTTGGTTGATGAAGCCCATAGAACACAAGAAAAAGATTTGGGGCAGAAGATGCGAAACGCACTGCCTAATGCATTTTTCTTTGGGCTTACAGGTACGCCTATCAATAAGCGAGATAAAAATACTTTCCTTGCTTTTGGTGCAGATGAAGACATGGAGACTGGAGGTTATATATCAAAATATACATTTCAGAATTCTGTGGAAGATGGTGCTACACTGGAATTGAACTTTCAGACTGTTCCAGTAGAAATGCATCTTAATGAGGAACAGTTACAGGAGGAATTTGATGAATTGACTGATCAGATATCAGAAGCAGAAAAGAATGAACTGGTTAAACGAACCTCTGTAGAAGCATTCTTCACGGCTGAAAAACGTATTAATGATGTTGCCCGCTACATCGTTAACCATTTTAAGGCTTATGTGGAACCTAGTGGAATGAAAGCACAAGTTGTTGTGTATAATCGTGATTGTTGCGTAAAATACAAGAAAGCCATTGATGCTTTGTTAGGTACAGAAGATGCCACAACAATAGTGATGCATACGGCCGGAGATAAGGCGGATGATTATAAAGAGTATCGTAGAGATAGAGATCAGGAAAAGAAACTGCTTGATCAATTCCGAGATCCATTGTCACCAATAAAAATGGTAATTGTAACCTCTAAACTTCTTACAGGTTTTGATGCCCCTATACTTCAATGTATGTATCTTGACAAGCCAATGAGAGATCATACGCTTTTACAGGCTATTTGTCGTACAAACCGAAAATATACTGTGGATAAAAAGTGTGGTTTGATTGTAGATTTTGTAGGAGTATTCGACAATGTGGCAAGGAGTCTTGCATTCGATGAAGAGACGGTTAAAACAGTAGTAAAGAATATTGATGAAATTAAAGCTTTAATCCCTAATTTTCTACAAGAATGTCTTGATTTCTTCCCTGGAGTTGACCGTACGATTGGTGGTTGGGAAGGTCTTCAAGCCGCTCAGCAGTGCTTGTTGGATGATAAGACAAAAACCGATTTTGCACGCCATTTTGCCCGGTTGTCTAAGGCTTGGGAAACTGTAAGCCCCGACACTGTGCTTACTCCGTATCAGTCAGATTATACTTGGCTGGCACAAGTTTATCAGAGTGTTCGTCCTGTCGGAACTAGCGGTTCACTTATTTGGACATTATTGGGTGCCAAAACTATTGAAATAATTCATCGTAATATAGATACAATTGATATAGGAACACCTCTTGAAGACTTGGTTGTTGATGGCGATGTAATCGATATGGTATTGGAGCAGGCAAAGGACAATCCTAAAAAGATTTTGGAAGTTGAGAAAATGCTACGTTTAAGATTGGGTGAGCACCGTGGTGATCCAAAATATAAGGCATTTGCAGAAAAACTGGATGAACTTCGCCGTCACATGGAGGAAAATCTTATTACAAGTATTGACTTCCTTCGCAGCTTGTTGACTCTTGCCAAAGAAGTACTTGAAGAGGAAAAGAATTCCAATCAGCCACTTGACAAACGTGAGCAGGCAAAAGCTGCGCTTACAGAATTGTTTGAATCAATAAAGACTGAAAATACTCCTATCATTGTAGAACGTGTTGTCGCTGATATTGATGAAAACGTGGTAGCTATTGTACGTAAGTTTAAGGACGCTTTTAAAAGTATTACTGCTCAACGAGAGATAAAAAAGAAGCTACGTTCAATTCTTTGGATTAATTATCAAATCAAAGACCAAGAGGTCTTTGATAAGGCTTATCAGTATATTGAGATGTATTACTAAGTACTTGAAGTTTGAGAAGTTTTAAGTGACTTAAAAATGGGTATGACTAAAAATGGATAGAATAGAGAACGCTATAAATAATCTCTTGATTAAGCCAAATGAGGCTTTAAAGTCACGTATCGAAGAGGTAAGGTATTGTATTGACATACCAGACACTAATTCGAAGGGGTATTGTTATTGTCTAAAAGTTGATGCTAATGGTACGTTAAGACTTAAAGATTTAATAGATTATCTTGATACTCGAATAGTTGATTATGCAATTCCCAAAAAAGAAATTGATGAAGCGAAAAATGATTTTAATAACACTGGATCTACAAGAAAAATCATTCAGTTAAAAAAGAAAGCTGAAAATCTTTTTACTGATTTGAATAAAACTGGTGAAGGTGGTGAAATCTTATTATATATTCTTACACAGGATATTTTGAAGCTTCCTCAACTGATAAGTAAAATGTCTTTAAAGACATCTCCCAAAATGCATTATCATGGAGCAGATGGTATCCACTTCCAATATGATAGCATAACTGGAAATTTAGAACTTTATTGGGCTGAGGCTAAAATGTATCAGGACCTAAATGCAGCTATGGTAAGTTGCTTTGATAGCTTAAAAGGTTTTCTACTTGATCCGAAAGGTTGTAAATCTACACAAGAAAGAGATATTGATTTGATTACATCGAATATACACCAAAATATAAATAATGAGGCTATTGAGGATATACTTGTAGAGTATTTTGACAAAGATAAAGAACAGTCAAATCATTTAGTTTATAAGGGCGTATGTTTTATTGGATTCGATTATGATAAATATCCAAGTAATACAGATATTACAAAAACGACTGCAGATATAAAAAATGCTATATTAGTAGAGTATGACAAATGGCACAATAGCGTAGGAGACAAGATAAAAGAACATATGAATCTTGATAAAAAAGAGATTCATGTGTTTTTGATGCCTTTTCCTTCCGTTGATGAATTTAGACAATATTACCTTCAAACAATTAAATGATGTTAGCTGAAAAAGTTTATAATTTAAGTAGTTTCAATCGTCAATATGAGGCTTTACTCATATTATCTGTTTGTGAGACCATCCCTAATTTAGTTTGGGATAGAGATAAATCTGATTTATTATCTCAAATAGATTGGAATAATATGCTGAGTATAGCATCTCTGTTTAGCTATTGTAATGAAAGTAAATATTTGGATGCGGCTCTTCGTATAGCTCAAACGTGTCTAGTACAAGAAGAAACTAACGAAAATCAGAAAAATGCAGCTGCATTTATACTAGATAATTTAACAAATAAACCAGCACTTAAAATTGCATTAGATAAGCAGTTTATAAAAAAGGACTTTAGAGATAATTATCCTTTTGCATTGAGACTTCAGCAAAGCAAATCAGATATTGAACATACGATAATAGTAAATGATGAAGTATTCCTTTTAAATAGGTTCCAAAAAGAAGTTTATTATGCATATAAACATAATGAAACAATAAGTATATCTGCACCAACCTCGGCAGGTAAGTCTTACATTCTATGTACTCTTTTGTTAGAGGAATTGACAGAAGGCAATAAGAATATTGTTTATGTTGTGCCAACAAGAGCACTTATAAGTCAGGTAGAAGCTGATTTAAAAGCACTACTGAGACAATATAATTTAGAGAATCAAACTAATATAACAACAGTACCACCTCAGGAAGATATTTTAGATAAGAAATCCAATGTCTTTATTTTTACGCAGGAACGTCTTCATTGGTTTTTATATGGGAATTCTAATTGTAAAATTGATATTCTTATTATTGATGAGGCTCAGAAAATTGAAGATGGGAATAGGGGAATTTTGCTTCAACAAAAAATAGAAGATGTTGTTAAAGCAAATCCTGAAATAAAGGTATTCTTCTCCAGTCCATTTACCTCAAATCCGGAGATACTTCTGGATAATGTCATTAATAATAGCCGGAAAAGTAAGGTTAATACTCAGTATATTGCAGTTAATCAGAATCTTTTATATGTTTCTCAGGTACCGAGAAAAATCAGAGAGTGGCAAATTCATTTATGTACTGTTAAAAACACTATTTTGTTGGGGAAAATTGTAATGACAGATCGTCCAACAACAGAACTGCATAAAATAGTTCATACAGCTTATCAAATATCGAATAGAGGTGGATGTTTGATTTATAGTAATGGGGCTGCAGATGCAGAGGATACAGCAAATTTACTTTACGATCTGCTGCCAGAGTGTGAACAAGATTCTGAAATTGAAGAACTAGTTAAATTAGTACAGAGCACTATTCACACCCAATATGTTTTAGCAAAAGTTTTATCAAAGGGAATTGCATTTCATTATGGAAATATGCCTTTGCTTATAAGAAATGAAATAGAGAGATTGTTCTCTATAGGTAAAATAGAATATTTGATCTGTACTTCAACTTTATTGGAGGGGGTTAATCTTCCTGCTAAATCTATTATTATAAGAAAACCATCAAGAGGTAGAGGAAATCCATTGAATCAAAATGATTTTTGGAATTTGGCGGGTAGAGCAGGACGATTGGGAAAAGAATATAGTGGAAATATATTTTGTATAGAACCATTAAAATGGGATATTTATCCTGAACCAAATAAAACGAAACAAGAAATTAAAAGAGCATTAAATGTTGTAGAAAGTAAAGGGGATGAACTTCTGGAATATATCCGGTGTGGGGCACCCAGAAAAAAGGCAGGAAAGTGTCCAGATTTAGAATTTGCTTTTGGATATTATTATATAAAGTACGTTTTGGACAAAGAGAATGCACCTTCAAATCCATTTTATGATAACTTGTTGTGTGAGTTGAGAACTCTGCAATCGATAATTACATTACCAGCTTCAATTATTAAGAAAAATCCTGGCATATCACCTTTAGCGCAACAACAACTTTATAATTATTTTACTGACCATATTAATGACATAGATACACTGATTCCTGTGTATCCTAATGACTCTAATGCTTTAGAGGAATACAGAAACCTTATAGAAGTTATAGGACAAACGATATCAGATTATCCACAACAATTAAATGTTCCTAGAGCAATATTATTGATCAATTGGATGTCAGGGAAACCGTTGTCGTATCTTATTCGTAAAAGTTATGATTCTTATAAAAGGAATGGTTATAACAAAAAACTTCCAGTTGTTATCAGAGAGGTTATGGAGAACGTTGAAAATTTTGTTAGATACCAATTCGCTAAAGATTCAAGTTGCTATGTCGATATTTTGCGATATGTTCTTGAAATAAATAGAAAAAATGATTTACTTAATAATATTCCACAATTAAATCTTTGGCTAGAGTTTGGTGTATCACAAAAGACCCATCTTTCATTGTTGGCTTTAGGACTAAGTCGTAATACGGTTATAGAGTTGACTAAATATATTACATCTACGGAGAAATCAAAAGAGGAATGTTTAAATTGGTTAAGATCATTGAATTTAGACGAATTGGATATGTCTCCAATAATTGTAGAAGATATTAGGAGAATTATATGATTATTGCATAGGATACAGTCCAAAATTTAGTTGTAAAAAATAATAACGACTTATTCAAAGTCTTATAATCGTTATGTAATTTTTTTATGTTGATAATATTGTTTCTTTAGCACGTTTCTTATATATATTAAGTAAGTAAAATGTGACAAGAGTTACAGTTTGAAAACTATAATTCTTGTCACATATTTATTTTTTTAGAACAGAAAGCTATTTGTATAAAATTTTTGACAGTGCCGTTTTGTGATTAAAGACTATTATTGGTACAACCTATCACATAATAAACAGATTTTATATTTTAGCTTTATTATATGATAGGTTAGATGTCTCAAAATATAGTTTATATCAGCAACCACTTCCGTCTATATTACATGACATTCCTTCTGTAATTGGTCTTGAAGTAAGTCCAGCTTCTTCTGTCTGGTATGAGTGTAACAGAACCATCCTCTAGAACAAAGCATGGAATACCTGCAGCTCCAACTTTTTTCGCTTCATTAAAAACAGGGCTGTTATCACGGATCCTTAGAAATTCCTTTAAATGTTTTACATGCGAACCTATGTTTATAATCTCATATCTGTCGTCTCCCTGTATCTGCTCTTCAACATAAATACAGTCCGGACAAGTATTCATACTATAAATTTTAATCATGGTGTATATTGTTATAAATTATTACTATTGTGCTGGGCATTAGTAGTGAAAAACAAAAGATGTATCTCAAAAGTATGAAATGTCGTTTAAATATAAAAGTGCTTATTGCTTTTTTATACAATTCTACGTTATGTGATACAATTGTTTTTTGATGAATTGATGGAATGATGAGGTTATTGTTTGGATTTTGATTATGTCAATTTAGAATAAAAGTATGGTTTTAATACATCTTAAAAAAGTTTTTTTGTTAGATAATATTATCCTTTCTATACTATACTTACATTTGGAGCGATCCAGTTTATTTGTTTGCTACTTTAAGCCCTATTTTCTTGTACATTGTTATTTTGTTCTAATCATATTTTTGACAGGTATAGTATACAACAAAAATTCTATTTCTCGAGGTTATTCTGTTGTATAATTTTGTTGGACATTCCAGTATAAATTGTTTCAGTCGTATATGATATATTGGGGACTTTTAATTAAAAAAGCCCCAAGTCTGTATTGGTTTTCTATCTCTCTTGATATGATAAAAACGGCAGTAGCTGCTGGAGAATAACTTTTGAATTTAGCTAGTTTTAAGCCCTTCTTACGATTCTTTTTGTGTGTTGTATATATTGGTGCAGCTGATAATATTTTGATCCAAATTATGGCAAATATTCAATCTTCTGTTCTGTAAACTGCATAACAAAATTACCCAGCTTGCTGCCTTTTTAAACTGTCTTTTTCTAATGCCCTTTTTAGTAAGGGGGAATTAGGCTTCCCTCTTTTAAAAAAGTGAATAGGGCAAGCTCTTTTATAAAAGCGTTTTTCTATGATAGTTTAGGGAAAAAGTGTATATCAAAATATCTAGTAAAAGAGCTACATTAATTGGCATTTTATCTGTGATTAATTGTTTGATTTCTATATAACTAATCTCTTCCCTATAGTTTCTTATAATCTTAAGCAAACGGAACATGTTTTGCTCATTTTTTCTGCAATATTACAAATGGTTCTTTATCTATCCTTTTGAACAGATGTTTATTGTTGGATGTTTTTGTTGTATATCCGAGCATATTGATGTCAATGATATAAAAGACTTTTTGTTATGTATTTCTATACAATGAATGAATAACAATTTGTTGAGCATTTTATTTATTAATTTGTTGGTTATATTTTAAGTTATTAAGCAATAAATCTATTAGAATTATAATTGACTATTGATGGATACTTTATGTTGGTAAAGGTATTTATAATTCCCCTCAATTGTGAATATTGTAATGATTAAAATCTCCAGCTTTAGCCTTTGTTTACTTCAATTATAGGACTAAAAGCTGGAGATTTTTAGACTGTAATTTATAGATGAGAAGTAAGGTGATTTCTGTTCTTTTATCTACTTTATCTGATTAAATATAGAGCCTTTCGAGAGAAACTGTTTTTATAATCATTTCCTTTTATTATATGGACACAGATCAATTGTCAGTTCTTTGAGCTGTTCATCCGAAAGATGCATATTTCTCAAAAGGTTCAACAGCTCTTCCTGGCGTGGCTGCCCCAGTGTCATGCGATACAAAGCAAGCACCTTGATAAGACGTTCGTACTTATATCGATCGCGGCTAAGCGGGTAAAGCGGAACAATACGCTCAATGTATTCCAATTTTGCCTGTTGTTCTTCCGTCAGATCTGCGACAGGAAGGCACCAATAAGGAACAATATCCGAATGTGTGCCTTTCAAATTCGAATAAGCTAGAGAAAACAGTTCATCCCAAGTATGATAAGTTTCACTGCCATATAATTTTACCACATTTCTGCGAATAGCCAGGCACTTAAAACGATTGATACGTCCTTCCCGTTGCTCTAGGTCTACAGGATTTGAGGGTAGATTCCAGTGAACAATCTTTCTGGCATACCAATGAAAATCAAGGCCTTCCTGACCTATTGATGTTGTTGAAAGCAGGAACGGACGGAAAGGAGAATTGAAAGCCTTACGAATATTAGTGGTACGAGCAACAGATTTGTCAGTGACCGTTTTATCAATGAATGGAATAGCAAAATGACAACGCATAAGTTGTTTCTTTTCTTCCATTCCCAATGAATCGGTTGTATCTATGCTAAGATTGCTTGTGCCAATAATAGCCTCCGTAACAGTATGTCCCAACATCTTTGTTTGTGTCATGTGGGCATATTCATCAAGTACAGCCTGCAGGTTACCTACCACACAGTAATCAAGAACTGATTCGTAATAATCATCATCGTTCTTTTTGTTATACATCAGGTCTATCACAGCTGCACTTTCAGGTTTGTTGAATACTGAGACGATTGCTTTAGCCACCATTTGGGCATCTTCTTCATTGCCAGATTGCCGATAAGCACATACAGCCGGTGAAGCGATGGCAATATCTGTCATCACATCCAATGCATTTGAAGGCACATACAAGTCGTTCAAATCTTCCACTGGCTTTCCATCCAGTATTTTCATGAGAGTAAGAATAAGTTTGGCGTTGTTTCGCCCTTGTTGTGGAATACTACTTATGATAGTATTCTGTGCAAATTCTTCTTGAATTCTCTGTTTTATGATTTTCCGGATTGAGGAAAGTTTCTCTCCATAAAATGTGGTAGGAGAGAAAAGACCGGATAGGGTTCGGCAAGGATACTCTAATAATCCGTCGGCTCTTAAACGATTCTCGCCATAACGGTTCTTCTTTTGAGAAGTATAGCGTATCTCTGCTTCTACCTTCTTTAACTCTCCCAAAGTATATAACTCCGAATAATATGACATCATGATGGAAATCATTCTCGGTACCATTTCCCATGAAGAGAATAGGATAATCTTGGAGAAGTTGCAAGCTTCGTTACTCTCAAATACACCTCCGGCTTTATAGTATGGATTAGAGGCAGGAACCCAAAGCAACAACTGTGTTTTCTTCTCGTGACGTGTACCAAATACGAGGTCGTGGAGATACTTTAATTTTCCATTAGCAGCAGGAATGGGACGATAATTATTGATGGCATACTTCGATAGAAGCAATGCGTCCATTTTTCCATATCTTTTTACGTCTGAGTGTTGTAATGCCGAAGCAATTCGTTTCTTCAGTTCGTATTTATCCATAAAGGACAACAAATAGGGTGACGATTTGACGTATTCCATGGGGAGATTACCTAAGCGCACTTTCGTATTTTCTTGATTTAGACAATCCATCAGATACTGCCCCTCTGCAAAAGAAAGGATATCTTCCGGCACGACCTGTACGTCACATACACGGGAATCGTCTATAATGCCACTGTTAAACCGTTCCGTGCGCCACATCACTCCATACAGTGCTTCTTCTGCTTCATTCTTGGTTACCACAAGCGGTGTTAAATCAACCACATTTGTACGTTTGAGTGCAGCAGAATATGTGTGCCATATCAACTTGAACCGGTCCATTTTATCTTTTGTGGCATATAGAAAATCCATTACTTTCATGAAGTCCTGATAGTGCTCGTCATTCCCATTTGTATTTAACTCTTCAAGGGTGGAATAAGGTTTGTAGGGCGTAGCGGAAAGTAACAGAATCTTCGTATTGGAACGCTCGTTGTCAAAGAATTTGTTGGCCAGCATGGATTGCTCGTCATCGCCTTGTTCAAGCAACGAATTGAAGCGTTGAAACTCATCCATGATAACCAGGTCAGGGTCGAGCATGTCAATACTGATTTCTGCGAAAATACGACGTAGCTTATTGATCATCTCTGCCCTCTGACGATTATCGCAACCATTTTGTGCGTACTCAATCAATTGATTTGTAATAGTATCCGACAAACTCGTCTGTAACTTACTATGCATCTCACAAAGATAATCATCTCCGCATCCTTTGATCTTTTCGTTATAAATGTTCGTAAGCTCCTGCCAGTTTTTTACATTACAGCTAAGAAAATCACCGATAACTTCCTTATAATCTCTGAGTTGAGCCAGTCCGCATAAAATATTATACATCAAGGCACGTTCATTGGCCGTTCCTTGTGCACTGTAAAAACGGAAGGAAGTGGAAGGAGTCAGCGGAATGATTGATTCAGGCATTTCTCCCTGCTCATACTGTTCTGCAATCCTTTTCTCTGCCAATTTGATATAGAGATGCTGCATTGACAGACGGCTCTCGCTGATACTCATCCGATTTTCAACCCCTAATTTCTCTATGTTCTGGTCGGCTATGTTGGCATTCGAACAGATATAAACCACCTTAAAGAAGTCATCTTTCTCCTGTTTGTGCCATTCACGAACCAGGTTGATGACTTGTTTGGCTACGAACGTCTTGCCTAATCCCACTTCGTCGGCCAGCAATACCCGTCGATGACCTAAATTTTTATAGATATGCAGAATGCGATCTGCCGTAGCACGCTGAAAATCCTTTACTTCCTGACTCATAAGTGTTTTATTTGTTTAATAACGTTTTCAAATGTGTTGTACATCTCCATGAAATGATCTGGGATGACTGTCTCGTCTGCTTTCTCTACTATTTGCCGGATAGAAGCGATGCGATCAGGGTCTTTATAGGCCATTTTCACCATGTCTTCATAAAGTGAGGTACTAATTTGCTGTTCCAAAGAGGATGTCTTGTCATTGGCCAGCTCCTTTTCCAGTTGTTGGCTTTCCAATATATACTGTTCCACCTCATCAGTTAGCATGAATGCCAGATAGTTGATGAACTTTCCTTTCGTATTGATAAAGTAACGGAACATTGCTTTGTCTCTCTCATCGGTTGGCATTCCTTCCGTCTGTATTTTTATCAGACGACACAAATCTCCAATACGTATCGTGTAAAATTCTGTTAATGAATCCAGTGGCATATCTTTAAATGTCAGCCCGTCAGCTAATACTTGTTCCTTGCCGTCACATCCTAAAGGATAAAGAAAAACAGGCTCTGAAGGCATTCTGTTAGACTGGCATTGTATGGTGATAGTATAGTTTCCGTCATTAGATGTAATTTGTGCCTGCTGAATGGCCGAAATTGCACGACGCAGCATCAATTCGTTGGTGACATCCTCTTTCTCAGAGTCTTCCTCTGGTACCGAAAGAACCTGCTCGAACATACATTCCTTGCTGTCGTTTATCAGTTCACTTCGATATTTTTCATACGAAGATTTATAGGGAGCAAACTTCAGGTGCAGTAAAAACTCCACATTCCGTCTGAATCCATTCATGGTGGCATTGGTAGAACCAAGATACAGATGGTTATAGCTGAGATTGCCCTCGTTTCGGCGTATGAAATACACTTTCTCGTGCAAGTCGACAGCTACATCTTTTTCTACCTTATCGGTCAGTACTTCCTTGGGAGCATAAACACCACCATTATTAAACAAGTTTATTACCTCTTGTGTAACTGATGCATGTCGTGTGATGAGTGTCTTTTTAGCACTAGGATTGCAACTGACCATCTGATTCAAAGTATTCTTGTCCACGAAGGGGGAGATAACCAGCATTTCTGCCGCATGATTCAGCATACTTTGTTCAAAGCACTTTGTATATCCATCATATCCAGGTATCCCCATAGGGAAAAACTCGTAATCTTCAAAAGGAGAATCGGTAAGGTCAAATTGTTCAATGTAGTCGATGTCCTTACAGATAGAACGCATATTTTTACGGATAGTACGGTTGTCGGCTTTTGCGATTAACCATGTGAGGAAGTCCACAAGCGGTGCATGTTTGACTTGCGCTTTTCTTGTGACAGGTTGGGTGCCGATTTTACCGACAAGTTCACATACTACGTCCAGATCGTTGGAACCGGTAAGGTTGCGAGAAAGGACAATCAGTTTAATTTGCTGAGCACCGGTGTCTGGGTTCGTTTCTTTTATAATCCATATCTTGGGATGAAAATTGACGAAACCGCCTCCCTTTGCTTGCAGTGTTACTTGTACAACGCTCTGCTCCAATAGTGAATACACTTTGGAATTGGCTTGTGGTACTGCCATACATCCGGCATTGCAGAAAACTGCAAACTTACCTGTCGATTGATTGATAGTCTCCAGTATCAGATGAGGAGAGCGCATGGCCGTTTCCGTCAAGTCGGTCATCGTACCCAACATAAAGGGGGCAGACAACAAGGAAGGCATGTCCAGACTGTAGGTCGTACAAACCGCATAATCAATTACAAAGCCATCGCTTTGCAACACATCCGTATAGATAATATCATTCCATAATGCATCAGCCATTGATAGCCTCCTTTCTTAATTCCTCGGCAAAGGTTTTTACCGTTTCCCATCGGTAGGTAAGTTTATAATAGTGTATACGGTTCTTCTTGTCGTAAATACGAGCTGGATTGCCTAGTTTCCGACGATTCCCTTTTATTCTTCGTTCCCGGTTGATAATCAACTGATCCAAACCTCCATTTTCTTCAATGTCATTGACTGCAATGCGTTCCGTAACCTCTTTGCAGAACCTTTTTCCACTGTTCTCTCGTATGCTTACAGCATTCAGCACCTTGTCTATGTCTGTACCACTATTCCGGTATTCTTCAAGTTTTTCCTGAAATTCGAGTCGCATTTCTTCATCCTGGTATTGCGAATATATATAGTTGTAGCGGATGTGCACCATATATATGAAATCAGCGAAACGTCGGGCCAAATCTTGCAATTCTCCAATCTCCTGTGGCAAATGACGGAAGGGAATCTGTTCAAAACTATCGGCTATTGCAAAGTCAGGATTATCCACGATGTAACGTAATAAGGTACCTTGACATGCTTCTGCGTTCAGAATGTGATTCACAATAAAGTCTTTATCCTCTACGGTCAGATCTAAGGTACATTTCTGGGTAAAATCATAATCTACATTAGGAAAAGAGCAGAACTGGAATAAGCCTGACATCTCATCCGCATCGTCATTTGTATTTTCATCATCCGTCTTGGTCACTTTAGGAGCATTGTGTAATGCCTTTGAAGTTGAGTAGATTAGTTCATATAGCTGCGGACTACGTAAAATTCCAAAAGTCTGTAATCCGGAATTGTAGATGTATGTCGGATCATATTTTACATAATTGTTTCCACTTTTACCAATCATCTCACTTCCTGTGATACCTCGTTTGTCCGCACTGCCATCGTATAGATTTTTTGTCATGATGCGCTCCAGACGGATAATTTCCGCTTTCACCTCCGATAAACGGTTATATCGTTTTTTTGTAGCCTTACGATAGAGTTGTGGCATGAGCGAGAAATACTTCATGTGCTTTTGCAGGGTAGATATTCCGGGAAACATACGGTCTGCAAAAGCATCACGGATACGGCCAATGCCGAGTTCATCGAGAGCCACAGATTCCGAAGTCATTTTCAGTACTTGCATGACTCGGGTTTGCTCTTCTCTGTTGCTGTGTATATATCCTAATTTCATAAAATTGCTAATTTGTGTTACAAATCTAATTATTATTCTTGTAAAGATGGTCTATTTTATAAAACTCTCCATTTTTACCTTCTTTTATCAGCAAACATTCCTGCTGTTTTGATTCTTTCCATTTACCATATAAATCAAGTCTTAATACAATAGTTGGCATATCCTTAATAGGAGACTCATTATTAAAACATAGTTGAATATAAATAGGGCATATTGCTTTATTGTTATTGAATATTTTTAATAGAACATTTTCTTTAATATCGCTTCTCTCGCAATTATTGTATAAAGGCTTTAAGGCAATTACTTCATTTGTTGTGTACTAAATAAGTTGACACAAATTATTTAGTAACATGCGTGAATATCGTAAGTATTCCCAAGACGAATGTCTGTCTTATTTGGAGGAATATCTCTCTTCTTCCTAAGTCAAAGGGAATTTGAGAGAGAAAAAGGTCTTAAACGTACAACAATTTTGCGCTGGCTTCGTATCTTTGGACTTGAAGATAAACCCAAGTCCCGTTATGAGTAAGAAATTAAGTCAGACAGAACAGGAATTTCATGACCAGATATATGAACTGGAAAAGAAGATAAAGTCCCTGGAAGCAGAACTGAAACGTTCAAACATGGCACGTGATGCATACGACTGTATGATAGATCTTGCAGAGAAGACATATAACATTCTGTAAGAAAAAACTCAGATGCCAAGTAAACGACAGAGTGGGCATTGTTATCCCGTATGCCCACTCTGTCGTTTACTTGGCATATCTGCACAGGGATATTATAAATATAACTATAGTTCTGATGAGGTTGACATACTTTCTGGCAGTATAGTACTTTATTGTATGTATATCCGAAGTGATGACAGGCTTCCCAGAGCCAGCTGCCGTGAACTCTATGAATTATGCCGGCAATACCTCAAGGACAAGTTTACAATAGGGAGGGACAGGTTCTATAATATACTTCGCTCCAATGGCTTGATGCTCAGAAAGAAAAGATATAGGCCGCATACTGCGGACTCAGGACACGGTTTCCGTATCTATAATGATCTGTTGAATACATCACCTAAATTCAAACCATGCAGGAACGGTTCTCTTGTTGTATGTGACATAACCTATATCTACACCACAGAAGGGTTTGCATACCTTTCACTGGTAACGGATGCCTACAGCAGGTTTATCGTTGGATATTCACTGACCTGGACACTTGAGGTAGAGGTTCCTCTAAAGGCTATAAATCAGACTATTGAAACATATCATTCATGGGATTGATATCGAAGGAATGGTACATCACTCGGACAGAGGGGTGCATTATGCTTCAAAAGCATATACAGACCTTCTAAAATCAAACAGGATAAGAATCAGTATGACGCAGACAGGTGATCCGCATTCATAATGCACTGGCTGAGAGAATGAACAATACAATAAAGAACGGATGGTTCTTCAATGACGGTGATTTGAACTTTGAACAGGTAAGCAGAGTTATATACAAGTCCATTGATATGTATAACAGGGCAAGGCCACATAAGGCTCTCGGTATGAAAACTCCGATGGAAATCCTGACAGGAAGAAGTATGAATCCGCTTATGGATTACGGACAAAGTTGTCGGGACGGGTGCTCCCGCCCCTTGCCACACGGTGCTCCTCGAGCGGTGAGTTTTTTTGTCATACAAAGTTTGGTGTAAACCTTTTTAGGTGTAACTTTGTAACAGTGACAACCTTATCAGGTTTTAATACGAAAAGGAGTAAACCTATATATGATTTTAATTATTAACCTGTCAACTAAATTCAGTACACTTCAATGTGTGTATTGGTCGGAATTCAATGATAAAAGTGAAGGTCCTGATGCAAATAAAGTAAAACAGAAATTTAATGACCATCATGTTTATTCCCAAAGAGAACAGAAGGAAGTATATATTGAGATGATGCTTCTTTCAATGATGGAGGAGTAAAATAATTAAATTAAATCTCCAGTTCTATTTTTGAGCTGGAGATGTGAATAAATAGTAATAACTGATTAAAGCTAATAATAATATGGAAGACAATGAAATTTTTTTTGATTTTAGACAAACTGATTATTCAGATGCTGCAGTACGTAATGATAGCGAACTTGTAAATAAAGTTCAAATGAAAAAAATGATGGAACTTGTTGATGGACAAATTAAGAAATCTAGAGAATTTAAGTTGCCTGACAATAATAAATTTGATAATCAGCATGTTCATAATACAATCTCAATATTTGGGAATAGAGGGGCTGGTAAGACAACCTTTCTGCAGACTACATTAGATAAAATAGCCCGGTTATACGGGAAAGAAGTAGTTTTATTGAAAGTATTAGACCCTTCTTTGTTGGATTGTAAACAACATCCTTTTATAAGCATAATTGCATCCATCCACGAATTAGTAGAGGAATGTATTAATAAAGATTATCTCAACAGAGGAGATATATCTAAAACAGATAAAGATAAATATGATTCTTCATATAAGAGTCTTTTGAAAGGTTTGCCTTTTATTGATGGTGTGGGTAGTGTGAATGGTTATCAGGATTGGGATGACGATTTATATGTTTCAATGCAAGGTATGGAGAAGGCTGAGGCATCAAATAATCTGATAGATAACTTTAAAAAATATATATATAATGCTTTAAAAGTTCTGGAAAAGAAATGTTTTATAATACCTTTCGATGATATAGACACTAATATTAATAAAGGGTTTGAGATTCTTGAAGTAATAAGAAAATATCTTATTACTGAGCAGATTATAACCATATTAACAGGAGATTTAGATCTTTATAGTAAATTAGTGAGAAAAGCCTCTTGGGAAAGTTTTAGCAAAGATTTTTTAAAAAAGGAATGTGATTATTCAAAAAGAAATCCAGATGAGTTCTCACATATGATTAATCATTTGGAGAATCAGTATCTTTTAAAGGTCTTGAAGCCGGAGTATAGAATTCATCTTAAGACTATTAGAGAGGTAATAGAAAGTAAAAACAGCGATATTATTGTAAAATTTAATAATCTCGACACTAGTTTTACAATAAATGAATGTTACACTGTTATTCTCGCTAGAATTGGATTTGAAATTAACAATATTCGTGTAACTAATCAAATAATATATTTTTTTGAAGGTCTGTCTATTAGGACACAAATGAGACTACTCAAATTATTATCAATCTATTACGAACAATCGCTAGATGGAAATACGTTTGTACATGAGTTTATTAATATATTTTGGACTGATATAAAGCAAAAGTCATTGAATGCAAAAAGCTTAGTGAATGATGATAGATATTATCCTGTAGAAATGATGAAGTTTTTAATCGATACTAAGTCTTTGAGTGATTGTAGTGATTTTATGCCTCATACTAATGATGATATTCTAAATAAAGCTCTCTTGGCTATTAGTGCTCAATTTACAAAACAAGCTGAGAACTCATGTTTTATGATATTTGATTATTGGGTAAGAGTATGTTATATTAAGTATGTCGTGGAGAGTCTTAATACTGAAGATAATACAAATATGCTTGATGAGATCGTTAAATTTAGTTCTATATTAGAGCATGATGATCTTACAAAATGTATAGGATTGGTTGAGGCATATAGTAGGAGTATATATAAATCACAGTCTTCTTACAATAAGACATTGTCTGGAACAATTATTATAAAAGAAAAGGTCTCAAATATGAATAATCCTTATACTGCTTTTTTGGATATAATTTCACATGGTACAATAGATCAATCAAATCATTATATCAGATATGTATCAATATATAAGCTTTTTGCAATATTAAGAGACTTTTTGTTTCACTCTATAGAGAATCAAAATTCGCATGTCTTAAAGGATGAGTATAGTGATTATTTATTTCTATTAAGGAAAATATCCCAGTTTAGAGGTTATCTTGAACCTACCTTTACAAAAGATAAACATGAAGTAAAAATAAATAATGATGAATTTGATTCTATATTGTGGAACCAAAGAATGATGACTCCACAATGGTATGATCTTTCAAGGAAACTTATTGACTGGAGTAAGAAATATTCATCTAATAATATGAATATCATTTATCCTCAATTATTAAACAGAATATTTACTCGGACTTTCTTTACAATGATAAACATTGATAATAGTTCTTCGTATGTAAATCTAGGTCAAAAAATTAATGCTTATATAATTGCTTTTTTAAATTCTGTTTTAGTTGAATGTTCCTTTGATTCTATGATGGATAAAGAACATAATATAGAACTCATAATTGATAATACAAAGAAAATCGAATACGTATTTAAAAGTAATTTGTATAGCTTGAGACATCTGAATGATTTTAGCTTTCTTTACTGGCTTATTGATTGCCCGTTACTCAAATTATTTATTGATCCTGTTTTTTATAATCTTATAAAAGTTAGTGAGAAATCAGAAGATAGTAGGAAAAAACTGGATAAGGGTTATATTGAAAGAGAACAAACTTATAGGTTAAATTCATTACATAGAAAATTGGATGAATATAATGAATTGTCAGAAAATTTAATAAAAGCTATAAGATGGTCTGATGAGTTACGGATGAAAACAAATTTAGATAATAAAAAGAATAATCTTACAAGACTTATATTTTCATTGGAGCCTGTAGAGGATGAAATAATGTTTCTTGATATTAATATGTCAAATAATATTATTTTTTCTAAGATTGAAAAGTTGTCAATAATGCTTGAAAAAGTTGGTTTGGCTATTAATGATTTAGCAAAACAAATAGAGTTAGTAGAGATGTTTTTAGATAATAATAAGGTTATTATGGCAAAAGAGCAGCAAATGAAAGACGATGAAAAGAATAAAGACTTTTATTATAGATTTTTTAATTTCTTGTGTGAAATAAAATTGAATAACAGATGAAGGACTAAATTAATGTATCATGTATCCAATTGCAATAAAACTTTTATCTGATAATGAAAGCCTTTTGGAATATGAGCAATATGCTAATACAAAAGATTATATAATTTCATTTGAGCATGTGAAAAGACGACTTATCTCAATAGAAAGAATGTCTGATATAAAGAAAAATGATAATTTTTATGAGGATATGGGACAGATTCAAATGGATAAATATAAAAGTCTTGCCCATTTCCTGTATAAAATGCCACAACATATATCCAATGATTTATTATGTAATATTGGGAATTGTATCTATATAAAAAAGGAAGGATTTAATGTTTGGATGGATATACTTACTTATATCCCTCCAACGATCCTTATTGCTGGATATATTTATGGTAATATGGAGTATTCTTTATCTACCATGTCTTTGAAAGGACTAAAAAGCTTGATAGAGAAAAGAATTAGTCAGTTTAAATATACATCTTATCCTGTAGTATATTTGCCGGAATTGAATTTCTTAACGAAAGAAGTTGGGCTACATGACTTGCATATACATTTGAATGGTTCTACGGAGTCGGATATAGTGTGGAATTATATGCTTAAGCACCCATATAGAACTATAAGAAATTATGCTGATGAATTCAATAATAAACATTCTGTCAGGAAATTGGTAGAGCAGACAACTTTAAATTTTACACCGGAAAGGTTTGGTGAGAGATTGCTTGAAGCTAAAAAGATACGTTCGTATTTATGTAAAGTTATTTCAAATAAAATCAATGGTGTAAATGGGGATAATAATGTAGATGAATATTCTGTTAGTAATATATGGGGTATAGATAACATTAAATCTTTTTCTCCGATAATTGATGAAATATTGTTTTATTTATATGTTTTTGATTATCTGTCACGATATGAGAATGATTTTATAGCATGTAAATTTCATCATTATCTTTTAATTAAGGGAATTATACATCGATTATCCGTAATGCAATGCTCGCAATATGGTTTTACTCAGTTTCAATATATAACTGAAACCCCTTCGAGATATGGAGTAGAGATAAGCTATAAAAAACGCTTTTTACAACTTTCAGGTGCAGGTGCTAATAAGTATTTATCTTTTATTGAGGGGAGGTTTTCTCCTGGAAAGAATAAATTTGAGATAAATAATCTTGTGCGAAGAATATATAAAGGGTTTAACGAGGCTAAAGCAGAAACTGATTCTCGTTTACTGGATGATGTAGAATTGTACTTAGTAGCGCATTTTATAAAGAAGAAAGAGAAGAAGAATGTAAAGAATCTTCCAGTAAGGCACAGAGATTTAAGAGCTGATTTACGAAAGAGGGCATTAGCTTTAGTACAGTATATCAGGACTAATAATGAATATGGAAGTAAAATAAAAGGAATAGATGCTGCCGCAAGTGAATTTGATGCAGGTCCGGAAGTCTTTGCACCTATATTCAGGTTTTTGAGAAAAAACGGAATAGCCAATTGTACTTTTCATGCAGGTGAGGACTTTAAGCATATAGTATCCGGTATTAGAAGTATTTATGAAGCTGTTCTTTTTCTTGAACTAAGACATGGTGACAGATTGGGGCACTGTACAGCTATAGGTATTGAACCGCAATTATGGATGGATAAGACCGGATGTAAATGTATAATTTCGCAAGGAGAGTGGCTTGATGATATGGTATTCTTATGGTTCTTAATAAAAGAAACAAAAGAATCCCGTTTGCAGCAATGTATCCCTTTGTTGGAAAGTCAGATTTCTGAGTTTTCTCATAAAGTATATGGAAAAATATTTCCTCCATATATTTTGTCTGAAGCTTGGAAATTAAGAAAATTCGATCCTTTTCTTTATATGGAAGAAAAGAATTTCTCAGATTTTAATCCTTTTATTATTGAATCTTATGAGAAAGATAAAGAGATAAGGCAGATGTTTGAGAATGATGATATGAATGAAATAATGAAGATTTATCATAGAATCTCTTTCAATGCCAATGATGAATATGACAGACTAATTGAAATAGAAAGTGGGAGAATACTTAATCCAAATGAAATGTGCATTGTTCAAGGAATTGTTTTGGATTTTCTTAATAAAAAAGGTATTGCAATAGAAACTTTACCTACAAGTAATCTTAGAATAAGTTATTATGACGAAATAAGGGAATATCATTTGAAGAATTGGTTGAATAATACTTTGTCACATTGTACTCCTCCTGTGGTTTTAGGTACAGATGATCCTGGTATCTTTTCTACTAATATTTTCAATGAATATGCCCGTGCTTATTTGCATCTTGAAGAAAACAAATTATCTTCGCATGAAATTTATAATATGATGTCCTTTATACATCGTAATAGTATAATATATAAGTTTAGTGGAAATGACTGATGAGAAAAGAGCCGCTGTAGCATTTATCTGCGGAAACAAATATAGAAACTTTGTTGCAACTAGATTGTTTGACTATAACCGCAACAAATATATTCCATATAATATTCAGAAAAATATGTATGGTTTTAATATGTTTGATTATGATAGAGGGTCTTATCTCAATGGTAATGATGGTCAGATCTTTGATTTTGCAACTAACTCATATATACAGATAGTATATAATAATTTTTCTTTTTCTGGATTCGATTATCAGTCTAGAACTTCATTTAATGGTATTATTAATAATGATAGTGTATCGATATATGATTACCAGAGTATGAGGTATTATAATTATCATATTCAGTAAGCTAGGATGAATAGCAGTATTAAACGATATAACTTAATTTTGTTTAAATCATTATGATTATGGACACAGCTCTTTCTAAAATCATTGACCGAATATCAGAGACACTAAATTTTTTCGATTTCTCATTTATTGTCTCTGGTTTGGTAACCTTTGGAATTATTTATTGTAGTATAAATAATATTTATACTTTTGATATAAGTGGATATAGTAAAACTGCAATTATTATTGCAATTATTGTATTGGTATATGTAAGTGGACTTGTTTCCTTTTCAATAGGTAAATGGTCAAGGTTGAAAGTGTTATGTATTTGGAATAAAGAATACTTTAATGATGTATTTAATAAAGCTCTTTCTTTTGTTAATTCAGATCCCTATTCTGTAAATGAGGAAATATCGATATATTTAGATGCAGATTTTAGTAAAGATAAATACAAGGGTGTTTATTCTAAAATGTGGCTGGATTTAAGACATTGTGAAGAGGCTAAAGATACAATAAGACATCTAAACCGCTTTTGGATGATGCAGGCTGTATATGAGGGATTGTTTACATCTTCAATTATCGGTTTACTCTCAAGTTTGTATTTTTGGTATGACAAAGATTCTGGTTATTTTATTATTACCTTTATTATTTCTATTATAAGTTCGTTTTTTTGCTCTTTAGAAGCAAAACGTTATGCTGAAACTCAAATTTGGGAAGTAGTAATAGCTTATAAAAAATTTATAGTTTGCAATAATAGTCAATGAAAACTTTAACAAATGATTTAAAAGAGTATTTTATGATGATATAAAACAGAAAATACGTTGATTTTCAACGTCTCCAATGTTAGGGAAGAAAAAAGGCTCAATGCCTCAAATAAAGAAACATTGAGTCTTTTTTCTGAATTATGATGAAAATTTGATGAATTATAAATCATTCATTCCCTATTGTTTAACAACAATATTCATCATTTCATCAAATCATCGGAACTTTTTAAGAAATTCTTTTGTAATGGTATAGTAGCGGCCAGTTTTCTTTTCTTCTCGAAACGGAGGGCCTGGAGGGAAGTTTTTTATAAAGGTTGAATAAGCAAGAGAATTGTCAGTTGGTGTAAGTTTCCAGTTTCTTTTTAAAATGTTTCGAATCTGATATGTTTCAACCTTGATATTACTAAGCATTAATAACTGTTGAATGTCATTAATACAGAAAGTCAATTTATCCTGGCTCATGGTATCCATGATATTTATGCAGATTTCAGCGAGATCTATTTCTGTATGATTCCTGCTACAATTGATAATCCTGTCGAGAGCTAGCGTATGTATCTGTTGCGGACTGAACCACATTCTACTTTCTTTT
>ULKS01002702.1_pt1 | contig 24225 bp, 26 predicted proteins | sample 1951211 | NCBI WGS metagenome assembly ULKS01 (sample SAMEA4835506, study PRJEB28245) | human gut metagenome | biome: gut microbiome; material: fecal sample | place: Denmark | collected 2008 | reverse complement strand
TAATAATCTGTGTAATCTGTGGTGAAAAAAACTACCCGCGGATTCCTTTTTTCACATCCTCCCACAGCTCTTTGCCGAAGAGAATCCACGCCCCGCTGCCTACCACGGCGAGGAACACAAACCCGATGAGAATGATTACCTTGCGCGGAGCCGACGGCTTGAGCGGCACACTGGCAGGCTCTACCACGGCAAATACCGGCTTGTCTTCCTGAATCTTCGCGCGGAACACCTCCAACTGCGTGGCAGCCTGCTGGAACAACTGGTAAGCAAGGTCGTACTGATCTTTCATCCGCTCCTGCTCAATCTTTGCCGACTGAAGCGTTATCTTCTGGTTCCGGTCGACATACCGCGCATACTCCTGCTGCAAACTGTAAAACTCCGCCTTCGCCTTGTTATAGATAACCTCCTGATAGTTAAAGTCCTCGGTAGCCTTCCGCGTGCGGTAGTCGGCAATGTACTGTTGCAACTTGTTTACCACGCTGTCAGCCACCACCGCCGTCACCACAGGGTCTTGCAGCGTAACCGTGATGGTGGTAATCCCCGTAGTCTTGTCGGCTTCCGCTTTCATTGCCTTTTTAATCAACATCAGGCTCTTTTCCTCCTTGCGCGTCAGGTGGAACGGGTCGGGCGCGATACGTTCCTCCTCTTCCTTATCGCTGAACAACGACATCACTCCCCCGATAGCCTTTCCCGGAAGCGCGAAAACATACCCCCACCACGGTTTGCTTTGCTCCTCCATAAACTGGTGCAACGCCACGGTGGTATCACTCTTTTCCGGTTTTACCTGCATGGAGTACAGCTCCAGCGCAAACGGCGTCGACGCTATGATTTCCGGGAAAAGCGATACGTTCAGCGCATCGGCATCGGCGATGGTAGCATCGCTTAGCCCCAGCATCGAAGCCATCCCCATCAGACTGCTTCCTCCTGTCTTTCCCGATTCAGGCGAGAGCGTGACCGACACGGTGTACTCCCTCGGCAGGCTGAATGCCACCACTAATCCTATCAGTGCGCCATATCCCGCCGCCTTGCAGATTTGTTTCTTCTTTCTCCACAGTTTTCCTACCAGCTCCAGCAGGTCGATTTCCTGTTCCTTCCCGTTCTCGGTTTGCGTATTGTTGATGTTCTGTTCCATAATTTATTTTCTGAGCAAATGTTTATAAATGAAACCACGTATACTGTTTGGCATCAGTCTGACCACCAGCCGTATAGCCACATTCTGGCAAAACACGGGTGTCGAGATAAAGCCTATTTCTCTCATATAGTTTAACAAATTAATCTCCTTTTTCACGTACTCCCATCCGCCCCTGCGTTTGAACGTGTCGGGCGAAGTGCGGAAGTACAACACACTTTCAGGCAGGTTATAGAAACGGCATCCGCGTGCCAACATCCTCACCCACAGCCCGTAATCCTCATACATCGGAATAGGCGGATAGCCCCCTGCCTCTAAGACCTTTTCCTTACGGAACACGGTAGCGGGGTGATTTACCGGACACCGCTTGCGGGCATACCTCAGGATTTCCGGATGCAGCTCAGGCAGTTTTTTCACCGACACCACCCGGCTCGTATCCTCGTAAAACTCCTCAATCCACGCGCTGCACACGTCCACTTCGGGATGCTCCGCAAACACCCTGATTTGCTTTTCAAACCGCTCCGGCTTGGCGATGTCATCGGTATCCATTCGTGCCACGAGCGAGAAAGAACAATGCTTCAGCCCCTCGTTGAGCGCACAGCCCAATCCCCGATTCTGCGGCAACGCCACCACCTTCAGTTCCGGGTGTAGCTGCACATATTCGTCAATCGTGCGGTCGAGTTCGTCGGTGAGCGGACCATCCTTCACCAACACGATTTCATCGGGCATTAAAGTTTGTGTGAATAAGCTGTCGAGGCATTCTCGGAGGTAAGCCGGCTGTTCTTTTTTATAGACGGATAAAAGAACGGAAAACATAATTATCTGAATAAGAATTTATTGAAATATTTTCCTACGAAACGATAGGAAATAATGTATATGCTTTTGTAAATAGGAAGCAAGCGTAATGCTTTCAGTGTAAAGTGCTTTTTCAGAATCTCCTGTACTAAAGGATGCGTTTTGCCCAGATACGCTTTTCGTGTTGAGTTTGAATAGAGTAGCAAAAACATACTATCAATTTCCTTTTTGATTTCGGGATAAAAATCACATTTTTTTAGAACAGACTCGATGAAAAATCCCGCTTGCAAGGTCTCTTCCGCATATTTAGTCGATTGCACGTGTGATGCCGATTTCTGATACTGAATGTAATTATACAGTGGCTTGTTAATCACCTGCACACGTCGGGCGTGGCTTACCAACTGCAAGAATACGGCGGCATCTTCTCCTATTCTGATACCTTCAGGCGTTTGGATAGGGTGGTCGAACAGACGTTTCCGGTAGATTTTGCCACATAATTCCCAGCCATATTTTCCGGTTAATACTTTTTTAAGATATTCCGTCCGATTGAGTGTCTCCTTGTTTAAGATTTTCTTTTTAGTAATTTTTCCCTCACAGATGATGTTAAACCCGGTCGCCACGATGTCAGTATCTTCCGTAAACCGTTCCATCATACTGCTTAGATAATCCGGCGGTATCGTGTCGTCCACATCCAAGAAAGTAACGAAATCCCCTTTCGCTTGCGTTATACCCGTTTCTCTTGCTTTAGCCGCCCCCTGATTTTCTTGATTATATATTTTTATTCGAGAGTCTTTACTGCTGAGTGTCTGTAAGATAGAGAGGGAAGAGTCCGTACTTCCATCGTTGACGAATATCGCTTCCCAGTTTTCATAGACTTGCTCAGACAGCGTTTGAAAGCATTGAGTAAGGTATCCCGCTCCGTTATAGATTGGGATGATGAGTGTAATCATGATTAAAAAAGAGTTGAGTTATAGGGTAGAAAAGCTTTATTTTCTTCTTTTTTGGTTATTATTCCCGTTGATAGGTATATACACCATAAAATGGTTATAGCGTATAAGATGTATTTTATTTTTATACTGCTTTCCGATATTAAGATAGGGAGTGCAAGAAACAAGGAATACACGTAAAAAAATGTGCCACGTGTAGCGAATTCGGCTGCAACAGATATGAAAGAAAAATACATACATATCCCTGCGAAATAGGTATTTATAAATAAACGCAAATTTTTGTCCGTTTGATATAAATTCTGTCGTTTGGCGTAATAATATAATACGATAAACATCCCAAGCCGTTCAAGCATACCTAAAGAGAATGATACTTGTATAGATTTGTAGGTAGCGTATGCCTCCAATGCTGTATATATAGGTATGCTTTTGGGTATAATTAGCAGAAACAGTTTAATCAAATGAGGAGAAAGAATATACAGACAAATGGTGATGAAACTGTAAAGGAGTATTTGTTTTTTACCTAATTCTCTGTCCGTAAAAAATAGTATGGCAAAACATAGAATGGATGATTTATGTAAAAACACGGTGCAGAACAATATCAGCATACTGCTGGCAAAATATTTCTTTTTCTGAATAAGAGGAATAAGAGTTACATATAAGAACAGTATGGCAAAAGGTTGCCTCATTTGTCCCATAACCTGAAAGAAAAAGGCATACGAGAAAAACATGCCAAAGCTGAGTAGCGGTATGGGGGAGTATTTGACACAAACACCGTAGGCAAGCAAAAGGGTAATACCTGCATAACAGGTCAAGAAGCCGTTAAACGAGTCACTGAAAAGTTTGTAGATACTGACTAACAGTTCATATCCTATTTCTAAACTGACATCGGTACGTTTGTAGTGTAATAAGTCGGGAACTGCCTTGAAGTGTGTGGCATAAACATCAAAATCGTAGCCTACCAAGCGAGTTCCTGCGATTATGGTTAATGTAAAAATAAGAATGATGCTGAAAAAAAGGTGATATTCTTTTTTTGCTCTTTTGTCGACCGAAAAGAAAGATATTGTTAAAACAATAAGGATGCAAAGAAAGTAAGTTAGCATACGATCTTCATTCTTTGATTAATGATACCCACTCTTTGATGATATTTTCTTTCGAGAACCACTCTTTTACATCATCATAGGCAGCTTTCCCGTATTCTTTTATTTTGCTCCTGTCGTTAATCAGCGTAAGTATTGATTCTGCCATTTTGGTTTCATCGCCTAAGGGAATTAAATCCCCGTCTGTTCCGCGGCGGATTACCTCACTGGGTCCGTTCGGACAGTCAAAACTGATACAGGGCAAACCCAACTGTTTGGCTTCGATTAAAACCAGCGGAAGCCCCTCGAAACGCGATGACATGATATATAGGGAAGCCTGCTTGTAAAGTTCTATAATCTTGGGCGTTGCGGGTATAAACGAAACACATTGGTCTATACCCAGATTTTTGGCTTGCTGTTTCAGCTTATCTTCATCCTCTCCGTTGCCTACGATGTAGAGTTTCCATTCCTTGTTTTTCCGGCATACTTTTTCCCAAACGTTAAGCAGCATGTCGAATCCTTTCTGATAAGTCAGTCTGCCTACGGATATGGCGATGTTGGATGTCAGTTCTGCCGGTGCGTCCTTTATCGGTGTAGGGAAGTTGTAAATCGTCTGTACTTTTCCGTGAAGCCATTTCGGATAAGCCGACCGGTCTTTATGAGTAAGTACGATGGTTTTACGGCTGAGCGCAGCCGAACAGATTCGCCACATATACCCCAACTTAGAGCCGGCAAATAAGTTGAAATGCTCCCACGTAATAACTTTGGTCGGAGTAAACATAGCTGCGGGAATGGATAATCGGCTCATTACGGTAGCCACATTTATAATGTAGTCGGGATTATGCTGTTTGATTAGTTTGCGTAAATTCCCGATAGCCTGTAACGGGTGTTTTATATCGCTGTTGATGGATTTGACAGATATATGGCTGTTTACATTGAAATAACATTCCGTGTTGGATGAAACGGTAATGAAAGTTATCTCCCATTGTGTCTTTTCGTAAAGTGCGTTGACCACATCGGTGGCGATGCGTTCCGTTCCGGCAGCTTTGTGTAAACTTTCTATCAAGAAAAACAGTTTCATTTTTTTCTCGGTGTTTTATTTGGATGAATTTTGTTGGAAAAAGGAAATATACTTTTGTGCAATCTCAGTCCATGAGTCATTTCCTTTTTGGTATTTGTTTTTTATATTCTCTTCAATCCGGGTCAATAACTCTGGTTGGCTGTATAGCTGTGATATGGCGTCATACAGCTCTCTGCTGTCTGCGGGGGCAACTGTCAGTCCGGTTTCGCCGTCGATAACGGTTTCTTCAAGCGCACCCACCTTTGTAGCTATTACGGCTTTGTTCATGGTGTAAGCGGTCATTATCACGCCGCTTTGGGTTGCATCGAGGTAAGGGCATACAACGAATTTTGCATGTTGAAACAGGTTTACGGTTTCATCCATGCTTACGTGGTAGTTTCTAAACTCTATGTAATCCAGCTTTTGGTACGGAGAAATATCGAAATGATATTTTCCTCCTCCGGCTATTATCAGGTGTAATTCCGGATAGGTTTCATGGATTTTCAGAAAAGACTCCAACAGATATTCTATGCCCTTGTACGGAGATATTCTTCCGTAAAACAGCACGTAGGGATATGGCGGAACAGAGTCTGCGGTTTTAGAAGCAAATATTTTGATACAATCGTAAGTGCCTAAGCGGTTGATTAATACGGACGACGGCTTGATGTGATAGGCATTGATAAATGCCGATGATTGTTTGCTGTTAAGCAAAACAAATTTTTTACATAGCTTGAAAGCGATTTTCTCTGTAATGCTTCGGTGCGTATTGTTTTCTCCGCTGTGCGGAAAAGGGTCGTGAACCGTTAATACGATGTTGGGCAAGGTATATAAAATTAAATCGTAAAACCCGAACGGGGAACTTGTCCAAACGTAATCCGGACGGAAAGACCTGATAAGTTTCAAGAGCTGGAATGTAGATTTCAATCGTTTAAGCAGGTGCTTGCTGGTGTAGTTCCGGTTAACGATGTAGGTGTCTTTTTCGTCAAGATATTCCGAATATATTTTTATTTCATCGTAAATGTCCGTTTTAAAGATTCCGTTTAAAGGATATTGCTTGGATATGTCTATCAGGGTCGATTTCAAGCATTGGGGCGTAATGGGGATGATATGAATAACCCTGCATCCCTGTTTCCTTAATTCTTTTACCAGCGGAAAGTCACAATCGGCAAAAAAGGGTAAAGATAAATATATGATAGTCATCTATATAATGTGATTATTGGTTTAATGATTCGCGTAAAAAGGAAATAGCTTTTTCTCTTTCTTGCCGCAAGATGTCGTTTACCTGATTAAAGTCAATGGGGGCATGTATCAACTCAGTGGTAATTTCTTTTTCATTATGTACAAGCCGGTCTTGCAACTTAAAGGTTTCGAGTAGCGAGTTGAACCGTGGTAAGCCCTTTTCATTGTTTGCGATTGTTATAAACGGCTTGTTAAACAGGATGGCGAAAACCGTACCGTGAAACGAATCTGTTATTACATATCGGGCGTTTATGAAGCTGTGCAGCCATTGGGTTACGGGCTGAAGAATATACGGGGTGATTGATTTAGGGCGGTTTTGCGGTGTCGGGAGCAGAATAAATTCAGAGGTGTGTAAGCCTAAATCGGATGATATTCTGTTTACCGTTTTGAGTTTATCTTCGGTAGGGTCTAATATATAAGCCGTGAGCAGATTATTTTCCGACTCGCTTGTTTCGTCTTTCACTAATCGGATATAATCCTCTTTATCCAGCAGTAAAGTCGGGTCAAGTAGTTGTTTTACGTGGTTAATTCCGAAGTAACGTCTGCACTGCTCTATGCCCGACTTCTCTCTGACGGATATTGCGTTGAATTTTTGTGCAAGGGCAGCACAAGCTTTTGTGTCTTCCGCACTGAATTCCCAGTCGTCAACCCCGAAAGATGCTGCATAGGCTATCTTTATGGCTTCGGGTTTGTCTTTCAAGAAATCAAAGAAGTAATGTCGAATATTGGGAGTATAGTTAGGACGCCAAACTTGGTCGCTCCCCACGATATATGCTTTATAATCATATCCGCCGAGCTTATCTGTCTCGCCTGCATAAACAAGGCTTGTGGTGCGGATATGCTGTTTAATGAAAAGATTGGTATATTGTTGTATCAAAGCCTCTTCTTTTGCATCAAATGCAAATCTCTTTCCAAGTAGTTTCCGTAAGAGATGGTTCTTTTTCAGTTTGTTGGTCAGTGTTGGCTTCTCATGTACTGGGCGCAGGTTAATGGTAGTACATTCATGTCCCATTTTCATTAATGCTTGCTGTAAGGCATACGTTTGTAACATGCCTCCATAGTTTTTGCCAAACGGAAGTGTAAGTATTCCTATTTTCATGATTTTCTTATAATCTTTATGATAATTCGTTTGGTTAATCTTATAGCTTTGGCTGTAATGGTCTCTTTGGTGAGTTGACTGACGAGAGTAGCCATGTCAGTTCCGCTTTCGTTGAATTTTTGGAAGAAAAGGTTTCGTTTGCGATGTGCTTTGTAACTTTTTACGGCAGCCCGATTATACTTTATGGCTTCTTGGTATGAAAGCGGTGTGTCTGAAGGTAGCTTGTATAAACTTCCTTTGGGTGTGTTATAAAAAGCCAAACTGACCCCTTTGCCGTCATCCAATGACGGATTTTGTTTCTGTACTCCCCAATGGTCAGCTATGGTTATGTCGCTTCCTGATTTCCCGGATTTCACTGCACAGTAATGGCAGGAAGGACGTAAATACAAATCTCCTAAAAACCCTTTCATATATGCATTGTTTCCGGCGGGTTCACAGAATTCTTTATATCTTTTCCCGTTCGCTTCGTCTTTTATGTTCAGGCTTAAAGAAAAGTTATACTTCTTCCATCCTTTGTCTTTGTTTCTGAAATTGATGGCTTTTATTTCGTAATCCTTACCTCCGGCAAGTTGGTTGCAGGTTGCTTTCAGGTAATGCCGCCATATTTTCGGGCTGGGAACTCCGTGGCAGATAAAGTCAACCGTTATAAGATTATCATAATCTTTTCTCAGAAATCTTTTCAGTCCGGCTATCTGACAAGGTGTACCGGAGAATAATACTTTCTTGCCGGATTTTAAGAATGATTCTGCTTTTTGGTAAGCATCTTCTATGCGGCTTTGCACGTATTTCGAACCTCTGAAAGCGGCTAACCCTTCTATGGTTTCGGTATAATCGTGTTTTACTTCCCAGTTTTCGTCAAACCGCGCTCCGAATACTACGCCGTTTTCTTGAATGATTCGGGTGGCAAACAGACTAAATACGCCTCCCGACGAACTTTGTTTTCTTGTTTCTTCATCCGGATTGATGGTAGCATATATTTCCAGAGGTTGTTTATCTTCGTTGGGGTTGATAATCGGACAAACCTTTTCACATAGTTTACAGTCAATACACTTTGACAGGTCTATCCGAGGATAGAGGAAGCCTTCAGGGTCTTCTTCCATCGTTATGCACTGTTTGGGGCATCGTTGGGCGCAGGCGCTACACCCGCAACAGTTTTCGGGTCGGGTAATTTTAATCATGATTTACAGATAGCTTGCAGTTTTTTGTTTATGAAATCTCTTTCCGATTTGCTCAGCCCCGCAATGTACACAGAAGCGATAACGCAGATAACACACGAGGCGCAGACTATAATGAAACTTATCATGGATTCTTTCAGGCAGCATTTAAGCGTTATGGGGATTACCGCTGACATTGCAAGAACAATGAAACATCTAACTATAACTTGCCGTATATATAGCCTTAATGATAGCTTTATCATAGGGCGGATAATCAGCAGCCGTGTTATAAAGGCAATGATGCAAATGCAGAGATGTACGATAAAAACGGAAGCAGGACTGCCGCCCATTTTTAGTACGATGTACGAAATCGGTACGATGGTCAGTAAAATTCCTCCTATAACGGACTGGTATCGTTTTACTCTTCCCGTTGCGGCGGCAGACACCATGAGCGGGTTTGCCACAGAGTCGACAACCGTTATACACAGTATGATTCGCAGAAAAGTGACACTGTTTTCAGGAATGTTGCTCAGCCAGATAGAGAGGATGGTTTCCGTTTCCAGTTCGATGGGTAAAGACAGACACAGTAACAAGAAAAAGGTAAATTTTGAACTCCTGAATATGAGTTGGTGCATGTATCCATAATCCTGTTGCGCATACGATTTGGTTATCTGCGGATTCAATGCCGTTTGGAAGTTAAAGGAGAATTGATTGACCGCATTTTGCACTTGTACCGAGATGCCTCTCGCCGCATTGACCACCGGACCGAAAAACATGTTCAGCAGAATGTTGATTCCCTGTGTGAAAGCTATTGCCGCACAGTTTCCCCATAAATTCCACCCCACGAAAGCTGTCATTTCTTTAAATAGTTTTTTATCGTAAGTCCAGTGATACTTCGTTTCCGTGAATTGGCGTTTGCAGTATAGTTGATAAATTACTTGTATACTCATCTGTACTCCCAATATGAGTACGGCGTATAACTTCAGTTTATCGAAATCACCCAACAGAAGCAGGTAAACAATCAGAAGTTTCAGCGTAACTTCTAAAATAGAGATGTAAGCAAACGACTTCATCTTTTCATGGGCGATGATGGCTGCATTATAAGGTGCGCTGATGATTAATATGGCGGTAGAAGCTACAGCAGCTTGGTAAGTCCATACGGCGGCATCCATCCTGTCCGGCGGGATTGTCATCTTGTTATAAAGAAACCACAGCCCTATGGTTTCCGCGAGGCATATAACCAGCAGCACAATCAGAACATGGATTTGAAGGCTGGTGCTGAATACCTTCTTTAACTGTTCCATGTTTCCTTTTCCCAACTCAAAAGTCAGATACCGCTGCGTTCCGGCAGCCATAGCCGTATTAAGGAAACTGAACATGGCAACAATTCCGCCTACTACGTTGTAAATACCGAAATCTTCTATTCCGAGAACATTCAGTACCACACGGGAAGTGTACAAGCTTACCGCCATCGTGAGTAGCATCCTCACATACAGCAGCATCGTATTTTTTGCTATACGTTTGTTATTCGAACTTTTGTCCATAAGAAGAGTGTGGGGAATCCAAATCGTGAATATATTCCTTCAACATCAGTTTAAGCTGTTGGGACTCGGTTGGGTGAATTTTTCGGCAAAAGAAAAATCCGCTGTCAATTATTTCTTTGTATTCAGACTGATTAAGCACTAAGGGTAATGTTTTGAACGCTCTGTGTGGATGCCATTCGATAAATCGCAAGCAATTATATTTCTCTATGTTCAGTTTCTTATCCAAGTCGTTAAGCATGGTGTGGAAAATAACTTCGTCACAACAGGCTGTATATTTAAATCGGTTTAAAAACTTCGGAGTGTCATTCAAGTATTTTAAAACGTAGTCGACAACTTGTTTGTGCCACGAAAACCAACTCCAGCCGGCTGCCACATTGTTTATTTCAGACCTTTGAGGTAAAAAGCTAAAAAACTTGTTTAATACCCTGATTACGATTTTTACAGGTTTACAATTCCCTCCCGGCATATCGTAAGCATAGTAGCGTCTGTATCGGTTAGGGTATTTGTCTTTCGCCCATGCTTTTGCTTCTTCGGGGCTGTCATAGTGCATATAGCTTTTACTATCGCATGATTCAAAGAAATCATCGAATGTCTTATTGTTGACACAAGGAAAATCTTGACCGCTTAATGAATGGTAATAATCCATATTCATGGAACGTGCCATTCGTAAAAGCCTCAGTGTACACCGAATTTGTGAAAATCCGGCATGGTTGACATTGGTTCTTTCTTTTCCAAATGTGAAAAAAATATTTGAATATCCTTTCAGTGCTTCTTTGAATGGGTGGTCATCCACTTTTTTATCAACATTAATAAAGAAATAATGATTTTCGGCGTGTAGCAAGTCTATTATTTCTTTAAGCTGTTCAGGATAGTTATGTACTTGAATAATAAAAGCGTGATTCATTTTTTTAATTGTCTTAGTACAGCGTTTTATATTGACATGAAGTATGCCGCAACCCGTTACTGTCGGGGTACTCTTTTCACCACAGATTACACCGATTAAAATATTTAATTTGTAGGGGCGTATCGCATACGCCCGGATACATGCACTAAAATTACATACACTAAAATTACATGCACCTAATACATACCGCGTGGATGCTGACGGGCGTATGCGATACGCCCCTACATTTTTGTTGCTTTCCACCGTCTCTTTTCACCGCAGATTACACAGATATTTTTTCACCGCAGATTACACAGATTTTCGCAGATGAACAAAATAATAAAATTATCAATCCGCGCTAATCCGCGTAAATCCGCGTTTCAAAAAATAATAATCTGTGTAATCTGTGGTGAGCTGTTTTAGTTAATAAATTCATAATCAACCGATGCCGTGCCCTGACTCCGTGCGGAGTGCCTGCCGGGTGATGTCTCGGTGTTGTTATTTTTTACTGTTTTCTTTCACCGCAGATTACACAGATTTTCGCAGATGAAAAAATAATAAAATTATTAATCCGCGCTAATCCGCGTGAATCCGCGTTTCAAAAAATAATAATCTGTGTAATCTGTGGTGAATGGAAAATCATTCGATCAGTTCGCACCACGTGTAGCTCACCTTGATGAGCGTGGTGCTCTGCGGCATCTGTATGGCGATGTAATGCTTTCCGCCGTAGCGCACGAAAGTTCCCGTCACGCCATACAGCGGTCCCGGTTTCACGATGCGTACCGGCGTGCCCTTCTTGCCCTTCAGCTTTTCGGGGTTCACGAAGCGCGTCCCCTCAATGTCGGGGTTGGTGGCACGGATGAAGTTCTGCATCTCCGCCTCGCCCACGGTGCAAAACCCGTTTCCCGCCCGTTCGCGCTTCAGGAAGTAGACGGGGTGGGGCGATTCGCGCACAAAGCGGCGGCACCATTCCTCGTCGTACCGGCAGCGGATGAACAGCAGGTTGTGGATGGCGGGTACAAGCGTGCGCCTGCCCTGTTCCGGATCGCCGTGGGCTTCGTGCAGCTCGTAGCTCATGGGTATGTAATACTCGATATGTTTCTCTCGCAGGTATTCGCCCACCAGCAACTCTTTGTTGTAGATGGTTTGCAGGGGCATCCATACCGTTTCGCTCAGGATGTTTTCCGTCATTCGTATTTGTTCGGGTTCGGTGTTGACTGTTTGTGGTGAGGTTTTTCGTGGGATAGGGGTGTTCCTCTTTTCCCTGCGCTTCGCGTTGTTAGCGCAGGTTCTTGTCCGTCTTTCCCTGAAGATGAAGCCTGCCTGCGTGCCGCCTCCGTATAGGAAAGCCTCCCACAGTTGCTGCCACGGGGTCGTACTTCGGGGCAAAGGTACGCAAAATATGGTAAAGTCCGAACACAAAACCCGAATAATTCAAACATCATTAGAGATTGTTATGACTTCGGGCAGTGTGTCCGGATTTTTACGGCTTGGGTGTGCGGGTGCTTCCGCAAGCGTTCCGCCTCCCGTGCCGACAAGCGGTTCAACGCTTGCGCTTGCGTTTTTGTGCCAGAATTTTCTCCTGTCCCGGTTCCAGCGGCGCGTCGGGGTCGGCAGGCTGTATCACGAGGTCTTTCCCCTCGCGGCAGCAGTGTATCACCGCCTGTAACAGCGCGTTCAGGTTAAGCGTGAAGTTCATGGCTTGGGTGAGGAAGAACACTAATCTTGCCATGGTTTCAAACTTATAGTTATGCCGTTTGGCGTAGAGCGTCCGCTCGTGGCATCCGGTGGCGCTGATAACGCGCGCTTTCGGTATGTCCGCCGTTTTATACATTTTGTCAAAAAATAAGTGGACGGTACTCATCCACGCCTCAAGTTGCTCCTTGCTTACTTCGCAGAAAGGCAATAGGTCAGTCTGTTTTTTAGCCATGTGTTACGTAAAATATTTTCGGTTTTATCCTGCCCTGTAAGGCAGGGTTTGTTTGATAAAAAATCTCCATTTTTGCGGCGTAACACATAACCTCTTGTTGGGAAATCGAGGTTAAAATTAAGAAAAATATCAATACGAACGTTCTTTGCCGGCAAAGAATCTTCCGTTGCTTATTATTTCTTTCTTTTATATAATAAATAGAGAGGGTGGTACGGCAGGTGGTACACTTGCGTAACACCTCTCCGAGTAATAACCTGAGCGCGAAGCAGTTGAGTGGTCCATTTGAAATGTTAAAGTGGGTCAGACGGTGGTTCGCCTCGCAAAAACTTTTAATGATTGATGATAACGAAAGTTATGCAATCGCCGGGGAATCAGGGATTTATGGTAGTTCCCCGCAACATGTTGGGAGAAATGTTTCATGAGTTGGGCGAAGAACGTCCGTTAACCGACACCGAAGCATACCTGTATATGCTTTACACGGCTTGTTACACCGAGCAGCCCCAGCTTCACCGGGGCGAGATGCACATTTCGGTGCGCCGCCTTTCGCTCCGTTTGGGGTGGGGGCGGACACGTACGCGCCGCTTTCTTGCCGCCTTGCAGCGCGAGGGAATCATCCGCTACACGCTTACGGGCGATGGGGTGAGCATCATCATGCTGCACTACAACAAGCTGTGCCGCATGGAGTGTGGTCCGAAGCCGGGCGTGAACCGCAGCGACGAAAAGTTCGAAGAATTCTGGCAGGTTTACCACGAGCTTACCCAAATGCCCGCCGTCGACAAGGAGATGGCGCGCCGGGCGTGGTCGAAACTGAACGCCTACGAGCGCGGGGAGGCACGGAAAAACATCGAGTGGTATATCTGTGAGGTGGGAGACATGCGGCGCCTGCGCTCGGCTGCCGGCTATCTGGCACGGCGCAGCTTTGTTATCAACTGATTTGTTTTTTCACCACAGATTACACAGATTTCCGCAGATGAAAAAAATAAAATTATTAATCCGCGTGAATCCGCGTAAATCCGCGTTTCCACCTCTATATGCAAAATAATAATTTGTTTAATCTGTGTAATCTGTGGTGAATAAAAAAACACACACATAACACACTATGGAAAATTCAGCATCAGAGATTGAGGAAGCCGTTCTGGGAGCATGTCTCTTGGAACGCGGGGCGCAGGACACGGTATTGAAACGCCTGCGCCCGGAGATGTTTTACGTGTCGGCACATCAGGCAGTGTTTCGTGCCGTGGCTGCGCTCTACGGGCGCGGCGAGGGAGTCGACATGCTTACCGTGACCGAGGAGATGCGGCGCTCCGGAACGCTCGACGAGGCGGGCGGGGCGTACCGCGTGGCAATGCTGGCAGGGCGCGTGGCGTCGGCGGCACACATCGAGTATCACTGCCTTATCCTTCAGCAGTATTACCTGCGCCGGAGGTTGGTGCAGGTGCTCTCGGAGCAGCTCAAGGCGGCGGGCGACATGACGAACGACGTGTACGACGTGGTTATCGCCGTGCAGCGCGAGATTGCTGCCTTGCTCGACGACTCGGAGGTGGAAGACCACCTGCACGACATGCCGGAGGTGATGGACCGCACCGTGCGCGAGGTGGAACGCAGGCAGGCGCTGTCGGTGGGCGGACTGACGGGGGTGCCCACGGGTCTGGCGGAGCTTGACGCGCTGACGGGGGGATGGCAGCCGGGGAACCTGATTTTCACTGCCGCGCGTCCGGGCGACGGGAAGACGGCTATCGACCTCTTTTTTGCCCGCAAAGCGGCGATGGCGGGGGTGCCCGTGGCGTTTTTCACCCTTGAGATGACTGCCGCCGAGGTGGGCGAACGCTTCGTGCTGGCAGAGAGCCGTGCCGACCCGCTGCGCATGAAGCGGGGGCAGCTGACCGACGAGGAGCTGGACGACGTACGCCGGACGGCGGAGCGGATGTCGGCGCTGCCCATCCACGTCGACGATACGCCTTACATCAACATCGACCAGCTGTGCATCATCGCCAAAGGGCTTCAGGCGAAGGGGCGGCTGGGACTGTTGTTCGTCGATTACCTCCAGTTGCTCGAAACCGTGTCGAAGGGGCGCACGCGCGAGCAGGAGGTGGCAGAGTGCAGTCGGCGGCTCAAAGGCTTGGCTCGTTCGTTAGGCTGTCCGGTCATCGTGTCGAGCCAGCTCAACCGTCAGGTGGAGGGGCAGCGTTACGGCATCCCGGAGCTGCGCAACCTGCGTGAGAGTGGCGCCATCGAGCAGGATGCCGACATGGTGGTGATGCTTTACCGTCCGGAGCGTTGCGGGTTCCACACCGAGAAAGATTCGGGCTATCCTACTGAGGGCTTGGGCGTGGCGATCGTGGCGAAGCACCGCAACGGCAGCACCGGCAAGGTGTATTACGGATATAACCCCAGCATGACGCGCATCGGAGAGTACGAGCCGCCCGCAGGGTGGATTAAAAAGCTGTAGTAAACTGTTTTGTTTCACCACAGATTACACAGATTAAATAAATTATTTTTCTTGTGTAGGGGCGTATCGCATACGCCCGAATACATACACGTTTATGTCTTTTTTCACCACAGATTACACGGATTTTCGCAGATAAAAAAATAATAAAATTATCTGTCCGCGCTAATCCGCGTGAATCCGCGTTTCCAAGTATACACCGCAGATTACACAGATTTTCGCAGATGAGAAAAATAATAAAATTATTAATCTGTGTAATCTGTGGTGAAAAAATAAAAACAAAATCGACTATGTTAGAACCAGAAGAACCTTTTCGTTTGCGTGTGTACGGCAAGTCGGAGCTTGCCCGGTTGTATTTTCCCAACAGTCGCCCTGCCACGGCGATGCGCAACTTCCAGCGGTGGATAAACCACTGTCCCAGCATCGTGCAGGGGCTGAGCGAACTGAATCACGACAAGCACCGCAAGTATTACCTTAAACCCGAAGTGGAAGTGATTATCCGCGGACTGGGTGAGCCTTGAATCTTTGAAACGCGGATTATTATTTTTTTTCACCACAGATTACACAGATTTCCGCAGATGGAAAAAATAAAATTATTAATCCGCGCTAATCCGCGTGAATCCGCGTTTCCAAGTATACACCGCAGATTACACAGATTTCCGCAGATGAGAAAAATAAAATTATTAATCCGTGTAATCTGTGGTGAATCCGCGTTTCCATCTCCATACGCAAGAAAAAAATAATTTGTTTAATCTGTGTAATCTGTGGTGAAAAAAGAAAAAAAGGAAAGAACCACGACCGCACGCGACCGTTCGCGACATAGCCGTTTCCCGGCATTGTATCTTTGCATCGTAATAAAGAAATCGATGTTTAACCAACTAAAAATGAAAGGAGAACAGAGCTATGGAAAAATTAGTGACCTACTCGCTTGCCGCACGTAAGAACCCCCAAGACCCCGACTCGCCGCCCAAGTTTTACGCACGGGCTCAGGCACGCGGGGTGATGAGCATTGAAGAAATCGCCACGCGCATCCAGCGTGAGTGTACCGTGACGCGACCCGACGTGGTGGCGGTGCTTACGGCGCTTGAGGAGGCGGTGAGCGACGGACTGAAGTGTGGTGAGATTATCCGTCTGGGAAGCCTCGGCTCGCTGCAAGTCAGTCTGGGCAGCGAGGGCAGCGACACCGAAGATGCGTTCACCACGGGCATGATTAAGCGCAAGCGCATCTTGTTCCGTCCGGGGGCGGTGCTGCAAGATGCACTGAAGACGCTGGCGTTTGAGCGCGTGAGCACGCTCGACCGTACCGGCGGCACTGCAGACGGCGGCGAGGAAGAGGAGGGAGAACCCGACAGCGGACTGTCTGCCTGACTCCTCCCGGCCCTGTCGCCCGGTGCGGCGGGGCTGTCTGCCTTTTTTTTTGACGAACCACAAACACCATGTAAAACACACGTATGATGAAAAGTAAACTGAAATGGATTATTGTCAGGGTGATAAAGTGCCTGCTTTGCATCCTCACCGGAAAAAGAAAGGAGTGCGAATGAGGGAAATCGACACGATTGTAGTCCACTGTACGGCTACGAGGGCGGATGTACCGCTCTCGCCCCACGCGCTGGACGCCATGCACCGCCGTCGCGGGTTCGACGGGTGCGGCTATCATTACTACATCCGCCGCGACGGGCAGATCTGCTCCATGCGCCCCGTGGAGCGGACGGGTGCCCACGCCAGAGGATTCAACGCCAAGAGCATCGGCATAGCCTACGAGGGCGGGCTGGATGCCGGCGGACGTGCTGCCGACACGCGCACCCCGCAGCAACGCCATGCGCTGTGTGTGCTGGTAAGGGTGCTGGCAAAGGATTACGGGATTAAGCGGGTGGTGGGACACCGCGACCTCAGTCCCGACCTCGACGGCGACGGCACGGTAGAGCCTCACGAGTGGACGAAGCAGTGTCCGTGTTTCGACGTCTCGCGCGAAGTCCCGGAGTGGCTCGGCAAAGCATGACGCGCCGCCGCGCGTAAGCACACGATGAACCTTTCGCCGTGCGGGCGAAAGCAAGGGGAAGCCCCCGGTCAGCAGTCGCCCACGTCGAACCGCTCCGGATGCTTCCCCTTGAAGTTTTTGAAATACTGTTTGATTTCGCGCATGTCATTCTCCACATCGCCCGTGGGGATGAGGTAACGCTCGGCGGTGATACACTTCCGCTCGTAGTCGACCCCCACCAGCACGATGGGAATCTGCGCCCCCAGCGCGATGTAGTAAAAGCCCCGTTTCCAGTTGGGGTTGGCAGAGCGCGTGCCCTCCGGCGTGATGGCGAGGTGGAACTCGTCGCTCTCTTTCACGCGGGCGATGAGCTGGTCGACCATCGACGTATGCTTGTCGCGATACACCGGTATGCCCCCCATGCTCCGGAACCATCCGCCCAGCGGGAAGAAGAACCACTCTTTCTTCATGAGGAAGCCCGACTTGCGCCCGATGGCGTTGATGAACAGCTTCCCGATGAAGAGATCCCAGTTGGTGGTATGCGGTGCGGCACAGAAGATGCACTTCTTGAAGTCGGGCACCCCTACCACCGCTTTCCACCCCAGCAGCCTGTGGTAGATAAACCGGCTCAGTGCTTGCTTCATGCCTCGGCAGGTTGGTCGTACAGCTTGTCAAGCGCCGCCTTCATCCCCTCGGCAAAGTCGTTTCTCAGCTTCTGGTAAAAGAGCTTCGTGCTTCCCGGCTCGGTATGGCTGATGCGGCACACCAAATCTTGGAACAGCACGGCAAGGTCGGTCATCACCTCGGCAGCCTTTTCGCGCTGTTGCTGGTTTTCGGCGGCAGAGGCTTCTACCATACACAGGTATAACATTGTTTCGTATGCATTCTTGATGCGTTTTTTCAGATTTTTTCTACTTGCCATGATTCTTAAAAAATTAAAGTTTGCAGTTTTTCATGGGTAAAGGTAAGAAAAGTTTATTACTTTCTTTCGTATTTCCGAAAAAAAAACGAAATTTGCAGGGATTCAAAGCAACCGACTTTTTTACACACCTTATATATAATAATTAAGAATCATGACAAAAAGTGCATTACAAATCGCAAGAGCTGCTTATCAGCCGAAATTGCCAAAAGCCTTAAAGGGCGCGGTGGTAGCAAAAGAGGGCGAACCGACCCAGTCGGTAGCCGACCAAGAAGCTATCCAGAAACTGTTTCCTAACACTTACGGAATGCCTTTGATTCAGTTCGTTGAAGGTGAAGCCAAAGAATACGCTCCGATGAACGTAGGCGTTATCCTTTCGGGCGGACAGGCTCCGGGCGGACACAACGTAATCTCTGGTTTGTTCGACGGTATCAAGAAACTGAACCCCGCCAACAAGCTGTATGGCTTTATCCTCGGCCCGGGCGGTTTGGTAGACCATAACTATAAAGAACTGACTGCCGACATCATCGACGAATACCGTAACACGGGTGGTTTCGACATCATCGGCTCAGGACGTACCAAGCTGGAAAAAGAAGACCAGTTTGAAAAGGGATACGAAATCTTGAAAGAACTGGGCATCAAGGCGCTGGTTATCATCGGCGGCGACGACTCGAATACCAATGCCTGCGTGCTGGCTGAATATTACGCTGCGAAGAACTACGGCGTACAGGTTATCGGCTGCCCGAAAACCATCGACGGCGACTTGAAGAACGAAATGATTGAAACTTCTTTCGGTTTCGATACGGCTTGCAAGACTTACTCGGAGGTTATCGGTAACATCGAACGCGACTGTAACTCGGCTCGCAAATACTGGCACTTCATCAAGCTGATGGGACGCTCGGCTTCTCACATCGCGCTGGAATGTGCGCTTCAGGTTCAGCCGAACATCTGCCTTATCTCGGAAGAAGTAGAGGCTAAGAACATGTCGCTCGACGACGTGGTTACGTACATCGCAAGCGCTGTGGCTTCACGTGCTGCCGATGGCAACAACTTCGGTACGGTGCTGATTCCGGAAGGCTTGATCGAGTTCATCCCGGCTATGAAGAAGCTGATTGCCGAACTGAACGACTTCCTTGCCGTAAACGCTGAAGCATACGCTGCGGTAGAACCGAACCAGCAACGCCAGTACATCATCGACCACCTGACGGCTGAAAATGCTGCCGTTTACGCTTCACTGCCCGAAGGCGTGGCTCGCCAGCTGACACTCGACCGCGACCCGCACGGAAACGTACAGGTATCGCTCATCGAAACCGAAAAGCTGCTGTCTGAAATGGTAGGCAAGAAACTGGCTGCATGGAAGGCTGAAGGCAAGTATGTGGGCAAATTCGCTGCTCAGCACCACTTCTTCGGTTACGAAGGACGCTGCGCTGCTCCGTCGAACTTTGATGCCGACTACTGCTACTCACTGGGTTACACGGCTTCAATGCTGATTGCTAACGGCAAGACGGGTTATATGTCATCGGTACGCAACACCACGGCTCCGGCTGAAGAGTGGATTGCAGGCGGTGTGCCTATCACGATGATGATGAACATGGAACGTCGTCACGGCGAAATGAAACCGGTTATCCAGAAAGCATTGGTGCGCTTGGATGGTGCTCCGTTCAAGGCTTTTGCTGCCGTACGCGACACTTGGGCTAAGGAAACCGCTTACGTATATCCGGGCCCGATCCAGTACTTCGGTCCTACGGAAGTATGCGACCAGCCTACGAAGACCCTCCAGTTGGAGCAGGCTAAGTAAATAGAATACTTTTTTTTATTATTTGTAAGAAACACCATTCATCAGGCACGAATTGCGTGAGTACCGTGCGGATTTGCGTCCGTGCGGCTCGGCGGAATTCGTGCCTTAAATGAATCCTGAAATCCCTGACTGATATTATCATGACCAAAGAACCGCCCATATTGGTGGTGAATAAACCTCGACAGACAACGACACGCTCACGCAAGGCTGCACCTGCCAGACGCAGGGAGGCTGCACCGCGTAAGGGAAATGCAAAACGCGGCAGGAAGAAAAAAGGCGGAGAGCGCAAACGGAATTTCCCCTCATGGGCGTATTACCTGATGATGGGGGCGGTGGGGGTTATCCTGTTGGCAGGGTTTTACTATTTCTTTATCCGCCCTTATGCTTACCGCTGGAAGCCCTGCTACGGAACGAAGGCTTACGGCGTGTGTCTGCCCTACGGCTATAGTGTACACGGGTTTGACATCTCGCACCATCAGGGACGCATCGACTGGGAGAAGCTGCGAGGCGTGCAGCAGGCCCCGTTTCCTGTGAGGTTCGTATTCATGAAAGCATCGGAGGGGGGAGATTTCAGCGACACGGCTTTCGTGCGCAATTTCGATGAAGCACGCCGCGTGGGGTTCATCCGCGGTGCCTATCATTTCTATAATCCGAAGACTTCGCCGGAGCGTCAGGCGGACTTCTTCATCCGTTCGGTGAAGCTCGAACCGGGCGACTTGCCTCCGGTGCTCGACATCGAGACACGCCCTGCCGACGCGCGCAAGCTGCGTGCCGACCTCAAGAAGTGGCTCGACCGCGTGGAGCGTCATTACGGCGTGAAGCCTATCCTGTATACCTCGTACAAGTATAAAACGCGCTATCTGAACGACTCGCTGTTCAACTCATATCCTTACTGGATAGCACATTATTATGTCGACTCGGTGGCATACGAGGGCGAGTGGAAATTCTGGCAGCATACCGACGTGGGCACGCTGCCCGGAATTGATAATCAGGTAGACCTGAACGTGTTTAACGGGACGATGGCGGAGATGGACTCGCTGCGCATCAAGCCTGTCATCACAGACCAAACAGGGCAGACAGACCCTTGTCGACTCCCGAAAAACCCATAAACGCCATAGCCAGCAGTCCGGCGGTAATCAGGGCGATAGACATGCCTTGCATCCCTTTCGGGATATTGACGAGGCTGAGCTGTTCGCGTATGCCGGCAAACACGATGAGCGCCAGCGCAAATCCCAGTGCGGTAGAGAAAGCGTAAACCACACCCGTAAGCAAGTCGTAATCGTTTTGAATCACCAAGATGGCAACGCCGAGGATGCAGCAGTTGGTGGTAATGAGCGGCAGAAACACTCCGAGCGCCTGATACAGCGCGGGCGATACCTTTTTAAGAATGATTTCAACCATCTGAACCAGTGCGGCTATCACGAGGATAAACGCGATGGTCTGCATGTAAGCCAGCCCGAAGGCATCCAATACAAATTTCTGAATGACATACGTTACGATGGTGGCAAGCGTAAGCACGAACGCCACGGCTGCCCCCATGCCCATGGCGGTTTCTACCTTCTTCGACACGCCGAGGAACGGACAGATGCCGAGGAACTGCGACAGCACGATGTTATTGACAAACACTGCCGTGATAAATATCAAGATGTATTCCATACTCAGTTTCTGTTTTTATGATAGATGTAACAATGCGTTATGCCTTGCGCAGGCGGTTGACGATGGCTATCAGGTAACCCAGTGCGATAAACGCTCCCGGAGCCAAGACGAACACCAGCATCCCGTACTGTTCGGGCAGGATGGTCATGTTAAACAGTTTGCCTGTGCCCAGCAGCTCGCGCACGCCGCCCAGCAGCGTCAGTGCGATGGTAAAGCCCAGCCCGATGCCCAGCCCGTCGAAGAACGAGGGGACAGGCCCGTGCTTGCAGGCAAAAGCCTCGGCACGCCCCAGCAGGATACAGTTGACCACGATGAGGGGGATGAACAGCCCCAGCGTGGCATACAGCGCCGGCACGTAAGCCTGCATCACCATCTGAAGCACGGTTACGAACGTGGCGATGACCACCACGAAGATGGGGATGCGCACCATGTCGGGCACGAGGTTCTTGATGGATGAAATGGCAACGTTCGAACACACCAGCACGAACATCGTGGCAAGCCCCATGCTCATGCCGTTGATGGCAGACGACGTGGTGCCCAGCGTAGGACACATGCCCAAGAGCAACACAAATGTGGGATTCTCTTTGATAATCCCGTTCATCAATATTTTGAAATTATTCATCATAATACGATTCCTCCTTTCTTTATGGATTGGCGGTAGCCCCGCTCGTGGCATCAGTCTGTCCGGTAGCCCCGCTGTGTGCGTCTACCGGCTGGTTGGTGTAAGCGGCGTAAGCAGCGTTTACGGCTCTCAGGAACGCCCGCGTGGTGATGGTCGAAGCGGTGATGGCATCAATCTCGCCCCCGTCTTTGCTCACCGTGAGCGGTTTCTCGCCCGGATTCTTTCCGGTGATGTCTCCCTTCGCCCCCTTCTTAAACCAGTCTGCCGCCTTCGAGCCTAATCCCGGCGTCTCCGAGTGGCTCAGCAGCGAATAGTCGGTAATGTTACCTTCCTTGTCAAATCCCACCAGTACGGTCAGCGTGCCTCCGAACCCGTTTGCCGACGATTCTACGGCAGCACCTACAAACTCGCCTCCCTTCGTGGCACGGTATACCTTGTAGGCAACTCCCTCTACCTCCACCGTTTCGGGCGAAGCGGCAGGGTCGTTGTCGAACGGCGGAACCACCACGGCGATGGCGTCGCTCAGCGTCTTGGCGTTAGCTTGTGCGATAGGCTCAGCCGTCACGCTGTTCACCCATCCCAGCAGTGCCCCGGCAGCCACCGAAAAGCCCGTCAGCGCCAGAGCCATGTTCTTTAAAGATGATGTAAGTTTCTTCATTTCTTCGTTACCTCCCCGAAACGTTTTGGTTTGCAGTACGTATTAATCAGCGGCGTAAAGGCGTTCATAATCAGGATGGCGAACGACATGCCTTCGGGGTACGAGCCGAAAGCGCGGATTACCACCGTGAGGAATCCGATAGCCACTCCGTAGATAATCATTCCCTTGTGGGTCATGGGCGAGGTCACATAGTCGGTAGCCATGAAGATGGCGCCCAGCATCAGACCTCCGCTCAGCAGGTGCTGGACGGGCGATGCGTACACCGGGTTCGCCCAGTGCATCAGTCCCGCGCAGACGAACACCGTGGCGAGGATAGACACCGGGATGTGCCACGTGATGATGCGCTTCCACAGCATGTAAGCCAAGCCCAGCAGCAGGGCAAGCGCACTGATTTCGCCCAGACAGCCCGGAGCGTTGCCTATGAACATATCCCATGCCGAGGGCAGTTGCGACAGCGCGTCCGCGTCGCCATGTATCGCCTGCTTCATCAGCGCCAGCGGAGTAGCCCCCGTTTCGGCATCGAGATACTCGGCCCACTGTCCTGCCCGCGGCCACGAGGTCATCTGTACGGGGAAGGAAATCAGCAGGAACACACGTCCCACCAGCGCGGGATTAAACGGGTTGCACCCCAGTCCGCCAAACGTCATCTTGCCCACGCCGATGGCCACCAGCGCCCCGATGATTACAATCCACACCGGGAGGTTCGACGGCAGGTTAAACGCCAGCAGCAGCCCCGTAATGGCCGCCGACCCGTCTGTCACCGTCGAGCGTTCGCGCCGCAAGATATATTTCGTGATAGCCCACTCGAAGAATACACACGCCGCCACCGAGGTGAGCGTGACGATAGCCGCCCCCACGCCAAACACCAGCAGCGACACCAGCAGCGCAGGTATCAGCGCAATGATTACGCCATACATGTTCCGCTTCACGCTGTCGCCCCCGTGTACGTGAGGCGATAATGATACGATAAATTTATTTGCCATAATAATCAGTGTGTGAGTTATTTTTTAGCATTACGTGCGCGAACGATGGCGCCCACCTTGCCTTTGCCTAAACGGATGTAGTCGAGCATCGGGCGGTGCGACGGGCAGGTGAACTGACACGAGCCGCACTCGATGCACGAGAGAATCATTTCATGCTCCACGCGCTCCCAGTCGCCGCGCGCCGAACACGTGGCAAGCAGGTAAGGTTCAAGCCCCATGGGGCATACGCTGACGCACTTGGCGCACCGGATACACGGCTGGGGTTCTGCCCTGCGTGCCTCCTCGTCGTCCATTATCAGCACGCCCGAA